>Ga0214921_10003357_pt1 | contig 24587 bp, 19 predicted proteins | sample LL1505_MetaG_FD_177992 | JGI IMG/M metagenome (GOLD analysis project Ga0214921, IMG submission 177992) | Freshwater microbial communities from Lake Lanier, Atlanta, Georgia, United States - LL-1505 | ecosystem: Environmental > Aquatic > Freshwater > Lake | place: USA: Georgia | collected...
TAGTTAATAAATTAGAATTATAATGATTACTTGAATTAATATTTGAACCATTAATATTACTTGATGTTGTTATTAGACCTGTTGAATTTATATTTCTGACAGTTCCAATATCAGTTGAACCTAATAACAAACCACCAGCAGATGTTATTGAACCTGTTCCTGTTGTAGAAATATTACTTGTAGTAGTAATTTGTCCTGTTGAATTTATATTTCTGACAGTTCCAATATCAGTTGAACCTAATAAAAGTCCACTAGCGGTTATTCCACCAGACGAATTAATTGAAGTAGCACTAGTTGCTGTAACATTAATATTAGAAGTAGTTATAAGATTAGTATTATTAATATTAGATGAACTTAGATTACTGGTACTTATAAGATTAGTATTATTGATATTACTTGAACTTAAATTACTGGTAGTTATAAGATTAGTATTATTAATATTAGATGAATTTAGATTACTGGTAGTTATAAGATTAGTATTATTGATATTAGATGAATTTAAATTACTGGTAGTTATAAGATTAGTATTATTGATATTAAATGAACTTAGATTACTAGTAGTTATAAGATTAGTATTATTGATATTAGATGAATTTAAATTACTGGTAGTTATAAGATTAGTATTATTGATATTAAATGAACTTAGATTACTAGTAGTTATAAGATTAGTATTATTGATATTAGATGAATTTAGATTACTGGTAGTTATAAGATTAGTATTATTGATATTAAATGAACTTAGATTACTAGTAGTTATAAGATTAGTATTATTGATATTAGATGAATTTAGATTACTAGTAGTTATAAGATTAGTATTATTGATATTAGATGAATTTAGATTACTGGTAGTTATAAGATTAGTATTATTGATATTAGATGAATTTATATTACTGGTAGTTATAAGATTAGTATTATTGATATTAGATGAATTTAGATTACTGGTAGTTATAAGATTAGTATTATTGATATTAGATGAATTTATATTACTGGTAGTTATAAGATTGCTGTTGTTAATATTAGAAGTTGTTAAGTTATTTCTAATGTTAATATTTGATGAATTAATTTGCATTTGTGATATTCCATTTACATAAAAATTATGAATTGTATTTGATGGTACTGAATACCACAACACGTTTGAATCAATTCCAATAGAATAAGGATAGACACTTCCTTGTTTGCCTAAATTAAATATAATTTTATCACCTAGACCACCATAATTAGTTAAAAGCGATGGAGAACTAATGTTATAATTATATTGATATCCAAAAATATCTAATTTTGATAATGATAATATTTGAGAATTATTTGTTAATGATGATACAAGAATAGCAATATAATAATATGGAGTATTAAAAGAATTAAGAGTTGTTCCAAAATTTAAATAAGATGATTTAGGTGTTTGATTTGATGCTTGTGGAATTAATATAAAATTTACTCCATCTAATGAACCAAAGCATGACCATGTAGATGGTGAACCACTCATTGATGATGATGAATAAAATGTAAATCCTGATAATAAAAATAGAAAAGGGTATTTAATTATTATCCAATCACCATTGATTCCATTAATAGAACTATTAGTTACTGATGAATAATTACCATTAGTATACTGATTTAAACCCCATAAACAATTCGTATTTAAAGAACCATCAAATAACATTGATTGATTGCTACTATTAATATTAAATTGCGATGTAGATACATAAACTTGATATGAAAAATTATTAAAATTTAATGACATATAACCGACATTTAAAGGTAAACAATTTGCAAATGTATGATTTATAAGTGAATAATTTGATATGATTGATGTAAATGGTGAAACAGGAATATTTAAAGGAATAGTATTAGATAAAACATAATTATTAAATCCTAAATTAGATGTTGTAATTAAATAATTATTTGATGTATTATTAATATAAATATCGTTTCTATCAATAATATTAGAAGTATCTTGATAATAAGAATTAATATTTTGAACTAATGTTGATTTTTTAACATAAATTGATAAATCTGGTAGATTTGATAATGTATTATAATTAACATATGTAATATTTGACCCAATACCGAATAATAATGTAGAATCAGTTAAATTATCTTGTTTTGAAGTTAATTTTTGAGTTAAATCAGTATTCAATACAAAAGATATTGAGTTTGTTTTATAAACTTTTGACATTTCTATTCTTATATTTATTTATAATAAAAATTATAGATAATGTGTTATAACTCTGAAATATCATTAAATACTTTTATATATGGTGTAATTTCAGCGATTATTGTATTATTATTAAACAAAATTGAATATTGGAAAGTCATTATAATTATGGCAATAACGTCTATGCAACTTCTTGAATATTTTACATGGAAAAATATTGATGATAAAAAAATTAATTATTATTTAAGTATTATTGGAGCATCAATAATCGTTATACAAGTTTCATTAATAAATTATTATTATTTAGAAAATGGAATTGAAAAACTTATTTTATTCATGACAATGTTTATAGGAATAATATATATATTTTATTATTGTTTCAAAAATAATTTATTTTATATGGACAAGGGCGAAAATGGTCATTTGAGATGGCATTGGGTAAAAGTGCCAAAAATAATGGTTTTTGCAACATTATTTGCTTATTTATATCCATTAATTAGATCACAAAATTATAAATCAGCATTAGCTATTTTTATATTACTATCATTTTCATTATATAATTATTATAAATATGAAACATGGGGATCAATGTGGTGCTATTTCAGTAATTTAGCATGGATTTATTTAATATTAAGAACATTTTATTTATCACAAAACAATTTTCGGCTTCCATGATGGATTTAAGGAAATGCGATTAATTTTATAAAGATGAGCGGCAATATTTGAACAATATTGATTTTTAGTAAATTTGCCTTTCGTTAATCCCAAATCTTCTAATAATTTTTCATGTTGAGGTTTATGAAGAGAAGTACAAACAATACCTGTTTTTTTACCAACAGCATTTCCAGCACTTAAAATTTTAAAAACATTTATTTTATTTTTCTTTTCTTTATTTTCAAAAACAGGAACAAATAATCCCCATAATACTTTTTCTTTATTCATATCTGGAATGACGACTTCTTTTCTATTTGATATTAATTGCTCTGTTTGCTTAGCTGTTAATGTTTTATAATTTCCATCATTATATAATAAAGGTTCAAATTCTTCATTAAATATATTTACAAATCCAATATATTTATCAGGAGATCCTATGGATGGTATTTCTTTACCTCCAATTAACACACCTTCTCTATATAGACAGTTAGCAATAAAATTATCAATTTCATTTAAAACTTTTGATGAAAATATCTTTTTAATAATAAAATCAAAAGTTGCCATATCAAGTGATGAATATATTGATATTATTGCTATATTAAAAGGTTCTTCTTTGTATTTAAGGAAGTCCTTATATATTTTGAGATCGGTATCGCTTAATACAACTTCTTTCTTTTCTATATCGTTTTTAATCAAAGCAATTTTTAAAGGAACATCATTTAAAACTTTAACGATATGAATACCATTTTCATGAGGTATAATTATATATCCATCTATGATAACATTTGGATATATGCTCATTTCTATTGAATACATTAAAATATCAATTTTAATATTTGGAAAAAACTTATTAATTTCTTCATAAGTTATAAAATATTTTTCATCATGAATATAATTTAATAAAATTCTTCTTAATTTCATTTGTGTATTTAATGCCAAATGTTTATAAGTGTCTTGTCTAAACCCTCTGTTATCTTCTTCATATTCAACAATATTACATTTAGGTTCGTAAATAGGATCATCACCTAATTCATAATCTATTTTCTTTCCTTGTGAAGTTTCTATTTCAATATTCCCAAGTTTAAACATGGACTTAGGGAAATAATTAATGTCCTTAAATAAACTACAATCAATTGAATAATTGCGAATAATACCATCAACAATAAAAGATTGATATAATTTTCGCGAAGATATACGATAAGCATGAACATCTGCTGTTTCTTTATCATAATTTTCAATAGCACAATGCATAAAAACAGTTACATTTCTTAAAGCAATTGGAAGATTTTTATGACTACAATTACGAATACCACGACCAATAATCTGATCAATACGGTTAAAATGATACCATGCTTCTAATAAATGTATTTCTCTTACATTTTTAATATTCAATCCTTCACCCGCAATTGGAGACATTAATATAACTTTAATTTCTTCTCCATTACTATTACTTGGACTATTTATGATATTTATTAATTTTTGAATAGTTGTTTCTCCCATTATCTTGGTGTCGTTGTTTTCACTTGTAAGAATACAATAGCGAGGATTACGTATTCCTTCATAATTAACAGATTTTTTAACAATTGTAGCATTTTCAAGCATATTATCAGCACCATATCTTGAAAATCCAAGATGTTCAAGAGCAATACAAGTAGGTATTATTCCTGAATGTAAATATTTTGAATAAATGATAATTATTCCTTTTGTTTTTTGAATAATATTTAAAACATTTAATATTTTACCTGAATATAATCCAAGATGTTTATCATCTGGAATTAAAGCATCTTTAAATTTAGGATTATAAGAAACTGAATAAGTATCTTTATTAGGATCAGTGCTTCTGCGAAAGAAATTATAAAATCCCTTAGAACCAAGCGCATTATCATATACAATATTCATTGGTTGAAGACCTTTAAAATTATTTTGAATATTTTCATCAACTATTCGTTTATCAGCTAAATATTTAATTTGTTTTTCGCCTAATTTAGAAATAATTATACCATCTTTAACTTTATCAATCCAATTTTTATCAACATTTTCAATAGGATTACCATTTTCTGTTAATTGAATGACTTTATCTAAGACTTTAACATTACTTAAAATTGGTGATAATTTAAATGCGAAATTAAATGGATTTTTTCCTCTTAAATATGATATATAAGTTGAGGCTGTTTTTTCTAAAAACATTTTAGCATCTGGATGTAATTCATTATTTTCATCAAAAATAATTTTAGGAATTTTAAAATCAGTTCTTTTATCATTTAATAATAATAATTCAACCAAATCAAAAATATCACTCGGTTCATTATACATAGGTGTAGCAGACAATAAAATCATTTTATTATTAACACCAGTCTTAGCAACTTCAAGTAAAGAGTTGTAAACACGTTTCTTTTCATCACTATTTCCTTGACGAATATTATGGGCTTCATCAACAATTATGATTTTATCTTGTGCTACTTTTCCTTTTGAAGTATAATTATTTTCATAAAATGTAGCAAAACCTTCATAAGTGAATATATGATAACGAGACTTAATTATCTTTTTAACTCTTTTATCAACTTCCACATCTGATAAATTTTCATTTAATTGTCCTAATTTAACATAAAGATCACCTGTACATTGATCTGCGATTGATTTATAATCTCCTTTTTCAAATATTTGTTGTTTAAAACCTGCTTCAAGGGCAGCAGGCATAATAACCCATATTTTAGGTTCTTCATAACTATTATGAGAGATTAAGAAATTTTCAGCGATAGTTATAGCAGTACATGTTTTACCAACACCAACAGAATAATAAATAAGAATACTTTTATAAGGCATACGATAAGACAAATAATGTCCCATTAAATACTGGAAAAAACTTTTATCAAAACCAGCACATAATTCATTTGCCTTCTTTTCAAAATCTTCAATTGAATTGATATCATTATATTTGCTAATTCTATGAACATTAATTTCTGTTAGAGCCATTAATTTATCTCTAAAATGAGGATCATTAATATCAGGATAATATTGATCAATTTCATCATATTGTTTTTCATCAATTACTTGTTTAGATGAAGATAAAGAAGATTTTGAAGAAGATAAAGAAGATGATGATGATGACTTAGAAGACGATGATTTTGAAGATGACTTAGAAGATGACTTAGAAGAAGATTTTAAAGAAGATTTAGATAATAACGCAGGACAATCATTAGCATATTCTTTATATATATTGGATTTTTCAGAGATGCGATGATTAGTCATGGGATTTTTTAATTTATTTTCATTCCATTTAATACACCAGTCTTTTGTTAAAGGTTTAGATAAATAAGTTTTTTTCTTGGCTGGCGGTAATGGATTCGCTTCTTCTTCAATAGTTTCTAATGGATATTTTTTACATTCTTCATCTAATTCTTTATAAATTGGACTACTAACATTAATAGGATACCCACTTTGTGGATTAGTTGGTTTTATAGGATTAATAATCTTATTTTGTCTCCATTTACGACATTCAATTTCTGTTGGTGGTCTTTTTAAATGTGAGCGAGGCATTTATTCTAATTGATAGAATGAAAAGAAAAATAAATTATTTTTTTTCATATTCTTTGATTTTATTGTTGGCATGTTTGAATAATGATATACGTTCTGTATTATAAGTTTTAATATGAGACAAAACTTCATTAAAATTATACAATTTTATTGAACGAATTTCACGCAATTGTTCAATACACATATTATCAATTTTAATATTAACATTATTATTTTTCAATTTAGCAATAAAATAAACATGTTTATACATAACACCATTTGTGCCAAAAAAGATTTCTTCAAATGGTAAAATTTCGTTAATAATAACAATGTCATTTCCGGTTATTCTTGTTTCTTCATAAAATTCACGAATAGCACAATCTAAATCATTTTCTTTGATTTTTCTTCTACCCTTAGGAAAGCCCCATTCCTGTTCATTATAAATTGCTTTAATGGACAAAATATAATTTTTTAAAAAGTTTGTTTCATTTAAACTTAGAAACTTATTTTTAGATTCATGAAATTCTTTATTATTTTTATTAGTACTATCATTTTGAAACCATAAATAGTTCCATATTTCATCAAACGGCATATTAATAATCATATCACGTTCTCCGATTGTCATGTTTGATAACAATTGTTTAATATATTCAATATTATTTAACTCATATTTACCTCTAATAAATTCCATAAATGATAAACTATCTTTTCGCTGTATCATTAAAAATTTAATTTCATTATCTTCAACTTTATAGCAAATTATACCAAAACTCATAATAGGATGTGGGCAATTTTTATAGATATGCCCATTTAATCCGCAATTTCTACATAAATGAGGTTTAAAATTAGTTTTATCATTATTTATAATTTTCATATAAATTTATTTACATTATTAATTAATAAATAATATTTTCTTAAATATTGTTTTTTTTAAGATTATAAAAATAATAAATTTAATGACAATTTCCAGTTCCAACAACACAGAATGAATCTTTGTTATTGTAAGAAGCATATTTATCACTATAATCATCGTGATTATCTAATGAATGAGCTGAATAAGTTCCGACACTTGAAATGTCACTAGCCGGTAATTGATAATGTTTGGAGACAGTAGTGCCAACTGGGACTGGTTGAGTTTGTTGAGATATTACAGAAGCAGGGGTTAAAGCCTGAACAGCAATAGTTGGTTCTTTATATTGTTTGGGAGGTGGCGCCATTTCATGGGCTGGTGGATATAAGGCAGGGGTTTCTACATGGGATTGTGGAGATGGTTGAGGAACTTGCTGAGGAAGTTGTTGTTCATGAGTTTGAATTGTATAAGGTTGATGATGAACATCGTGATAATGTTTTTGTTCATCATTATCTATCATTTGTTTAGCGTATTTGTCAGATTCAATTTTTGGTAATTTATTTTTAGTATCATTTTTGTTTTCTTCATCAACGGCATTATTATAAGTAAATAATGACATGAATGAGATAATTACAATAAACATGCAGTATATTATGATGAATGCGGCTAATATCCAGCCGAAGGTGCTACACCACCATTGATTAGGTTCAGTTCCGCCAGTAACAATACAAGTTAATTCGAATAAAGTTAATAATACGGAAGGTAAAACAGAAATTATAACAAATAGTATTATTAATATACGATTACCAACAGAAATATCACTAGCTGAAAATAAAACGGTTAAACAGATGGCAGTAACAGCGGCAAGTATAGCATAAGCAGTATATTGTGTTTGTTCTGAGCCAAAGAAAGCATCATAAAATCCCATTATTTATATATTCCTATTCTATAAGAAAAGAAAGAATAAAAAAATGATTTATATAAATATAAATTATTAATTAATTAAATATACAAAAAATGGGCATTCCTTATTATTTTTATTATCTTACGACAAAATATAAAAATATTATCAGTAATAAATTGCCAGATAATATTAATATATATGCGATAGATTTTAATGGAATTATTCATGGCGAAGCAGCAAATGAAATAGACGAAGATAAATTGATTGTAAATTTATGGAATAAGATCAATGATTATAATTCATTATATAAACCAAATAAATTATTGATATGTATTGATGGAGTTGCTCCATTTGCCAAAATTATTCAGCAAAGAAAGCGACGATATTTAACTGTTTATAAAAATAAGATTGATAAGATTGTGTCAAAATGGGATACGAATTGTATTTCACCTGGAACAAAATTTATGAAAAAATTAGACAATTATATCAAGGCAAATAATACGACTTACGCTTTCAGTGGAAGTAATGAAAGTGGAGAGGGAGAACATAAAATATTTGATTTAATCAAAGACGATATTTCTAATGAACCAATTGTTATTAATGGTCTTGATGCTGACTTAATTATATTATCATTAATATCGGGAAAAAATAATATTCATTTGATGCGAGAAAATAAAGGACAAATTACTTATGTCAATATTGATAATTTAAAGTCTGCTTTAATATCCGAGTTAAAACCAAAATGGCTTATTGAAAATGACATTGATTTAATTGAAAGTTATTGTGTGATGTGTTCAATTTTAGGGAACGATTTCATACCACATATATTAAATTTGAATATTAAGTCTGGCGGATTAGATAAATTAATTAGCATTACTGAATTATCAATTAAAAATAATGGAAGTTTAGTTGAAAATAATAAAATTAATCAGACAACTTTGACAGAAATATTTAATAAAATTGCTGATTCAGAAGATAATGATATTATTTCACAAATAACAAAAGATATGGAGAAAAGACCACGAGATTATAGTTGTAATTCACAAGAATACGCAATCAAAAACAAAGATCCTATTTTAAGCGAAATGTTCAATAATTCTAAGAAATGGCGTTATTATTATTATAAAAGATTATTTGATATCAATATTAATAATGATAGTCTTTCAATATCAACTGCTGCTTCAATGTATATCAAAGGAATCTACTGGACTTATAATTATTATAAAAAGATGGATTTAGATTATAGATGGTATTATCCTTATAACTATCCACCAACCGCAAAAGACGTAAGTAATTATCTTCAAGTTAATACAATTGAATCAATAAAAGCTAATGGTAGTTATTTAAAACCAACACAACAATTACTATTGATATTACCGATTCAAAGCATTGATTTGATTGATGAAAAACATCAAAAATATCTGAAAGATGTTAAATATGGATTGGCACATTTATATCCGATTGAATATAAAATCCAAACATTATTTAAAAACCACTTATGGGAATGTTGTCCTATTTTACCTATTATCAACATAGATAAAATAATAAAAACAAATAATAATTAATAATTAACGTATAATGCTGAGGTTATCTTTATCTACAAGATAAATATCATAAACATATCTTTTATTAATCCTAAACAATTTTTTTTAATTTTTTTTTGTTTAAAATTGTCAAATAATTAAACATTATGCCATCTTTTTTATCATTAAAAAAATATTGCTGTTGGCATAATTATATCACGAAGGATAGGTCATCTTTAAAGTAGAATTGCTGGATTTATCTTATACAAGATAGAAAAACATTATACCATCGGGGTTTCTATATTTGAGAAGTTATTGCTGTTGGTATAATTACGTCCAAAGGACAAACTTTTTAAATTGGAATTGCTGGATTTATCTTATACAAGATAGAAAACATTATGCTATTTTACTTTCAACAGTTTTATTATTGCTGGTAGCATAATTACATCCACAAGGGACTGGCTATTCGTTAAGTTAATTGCTGGGTTTATCTTATACAAGATAACTGACATTATACCATCTGGGTTTTCATTATTAAGAACTTAATTGCTGTTGGTATAATTTACGACCCCATTACAAGATACTAATAATATTATAAATAATCTTTATATAATTTATTCAGAGATAAAAAAAATTATTGATTTAAATAATAATTAATGATTAAAAAATATACTAAATGTCATCATTAATTTGTAATGGTGATGGTACATGTATCAAAGAATGTTATTGTGAATGTTTTAATGAAGATACTAGTGAATATGAAGAAAAATGTACATGCGGGCATAGACATCATAAAGGGTTTTGTTATTCTATTTGTTGTTTTCCTGTAAAATGTAGAAATTATAAATATTGTAATGAAAAAGTTCCCAAGTGGATTTTAGATTCTTATAATGGCATGAGTACCAAATGTGCGATTCAATTAGGTCGTCATGAAATTACAAATATTACTAATAATTGTCCGGTTTGTCTTGAAGATTGTAAAATGATTATTTTAAAATGTAATCATTTGATTTGTAATGATTGTTGGTATCAAATATGTAATAAAGATTGTTTTTATGAAAATACTAATGAAATTTACATTCCTTTATGTCCTTTGTGTAGAAATAAGAATGATTGGAGTTGTTAATAATAAATAATATTTGTACAATTTTTTAAATAATAATTATCATTATGTTCGCACATATCCTCAAAATTACCAATTAAATCTATTGAAGACTTCATATCATCATATTCATACCATTTACCTTTACAATTAAATAAAGTTGTATAATGACCACCGCCAGCATATCCATGATGTATGATGATAGATTTAAGATATAAATTATCCGCATTTTCTCTTAATTTAAGTTTTAATGCTGGTATAACTTTTGAATCTATTTTTTCAGCATCTTGTGATCCCATTTTGAAAATACGATTGACTGTTATAAATAATAATTTTGAAGATAAATAAGTTACCTTTTCTATTTTTCTGCCGTATACTTCTTTGCTATTTTTTGAATAAGGTTTCCATAAATTTTCTTCATCAAATTTAACATCATTTATAACTTTCGGATATAAGTTCTTTAAATATACTTTATCATTTGATAATAATGTATCAATTGGTATAGCAGAACTAAAATTATTTGTAGTTGTATTTTTATCACTAATCATTTTAAGTTTACTTAATACGATTGATTTACCTTTTTTATTAGTTCCATAAATTTTAGTATTTATTTTCATATTTTTTTTAAAAATAATGATATCATCAAGTATACTTATTACATCTAATGGTTCTAATTGGTCTCTTTTCCATTCCATTCGTCTATTTGGATAATTAATTTTAAAAAAATCATGAAATAACTTTCTTATATTTGTACAAGTTAAGTTCTTTTTTGAAGCAACATCAAATAATCTACTATAAATATTTTCAAGTTCTTTTTTAATACCAGTCGCAAGTACATTAAGTCTTTCATTTACAAAGGTCTTTAAATCAGAATTTAAAAATAAGTTATAAATATATTTATTTTTGTCATGAAATAAAGCAACAAACAATGCGTCCATATAGCAACTATTTCTTTCATTTTTAAGAGTAAAATTATCGCAGTCTTTTTCATAAAGTTCTTTTAATTCAGCAATTTTCATTTTTTGTAAATTTTTATAATATGGATAAAGTTTTTTGATTTCAATAATCAATTCCTTTTTATTCATTACACCTATTTTTTATAATATATAAAAATAACATTTATAATATAAATTAATATGGATGAAATTACATCAGATATCAGAGAAGACACACCTCAAACATTACAATCTACAAATAATCCAAACTTAGATTTATTTATTCAACTTGTAAGAGATGTAAATAAAACTAACTTAGTTACTTATTTAAATAAATCATGGGACCAAGATAAATTAAAAACAATGGCTATTATCTTTAATGCGAGAGACAGAATGAAAGGCAAGAAAGAGAAAACAGTTAGTAATTTTTGTTTATTATGGTTGAAAGAGAAAGATTCTGATATTTATAAGAAAAATTTAGAAACTTATATCAATAAATATGGATGTTGGAATGATGTTAATTATCTAATTAAAAATTCAAAAAAAAATAATTTTGAATATAAATTGTTTGCAAATCAATTGTATATGGATAAACTTCATTTATCAATGGATGAACAAATCTCTTTATGTGCTAAATGGGCAATTAATCCAAATGACAAAAATGTTATTAAGATAACAAAACATTTATTTCAAGATGTTAAGAATTATCAAGAAATATATAGAAAAGAATATATCAGTCCACTTCGTAAAAAACTTGAATTAGTTGAGACTAAAATGTGTAATAAACAATGGGACCTTATTGAATATGAAAAGTTACCAGCAAAAGCATTACGCAAATATAAAAAAGCCTTTATTAAAAATGATGAAGAAAAATATAATTCTTTTCTCAAAAATGTGGCAGATAATAAAATCAAAATGAAGGTTACTGGTTTATTACCTCATGAGATTATTAAAAAATATATGGATATTAAATTAAAAACTTATGACATGAGCAAGGTTGATGAAACATTAGAACTAGAATGGCAAGCTTTCTTAAATACTTTTGATGGTAAAGAATTTGAAGGTATTATTCCAATCGTTGACATTTCTGGTTCAATGTTTAATAGTGCGTTTCAAGTTAAACCAATTTATGTATCAGTTGCTCTTGGTTTATTATTGGCACATATTAATAAGGACTTTTTACATAATAAAATTATTACATTTTCAAAAGATCCAGTTTTCTTCACAATTCAAGGAGAAACATTATCTGAAAAAATTACTTCACTTGTAAAATCGCCATTTGGATTAAATACAGATTTTATTAAAGTTGCTGATATGATTATTCAAAATGATTTAACATCTTATAAAAAGATTATTTGTTTTACTGATATGCAATTTGATAAATCAGCAAATGAAAATAATGATGCATCTGATATGACAAATGCACATGATCAATTCATGAATAAATTTATTGAAAAAGGTCTAAATGTTCCTGAATTAATTTATTGGAACTTGAATGGTACTTATAACGACTTTCCAATTGATAATACTTATAAAAATACATCAATTATTTCAGGATTTTCAGAACAATTATTGAATGTTATTTTAGAAAATAATGATAGACTTACACCAGATATTTTAATGGAAAAGATTTTACAACCTTATTATGAACATATATTGATTTAAAGATTTTTTACATATATTTATAAAAATGATAGAAATTTTAAACAGTTCTAATAATAGTGATATAATATCAAATATACAAAATTTAAATATACAAGAAAAAAAAGAGGAGGAAAAACCACAAATTATTACTAATAATGATCCAAATTGGTGGTATCCTTCAAAAAATGGTAAAAAACGTATATTATGGGCAGGAACACATATACATCAAAGTAATGGTTATAGTCGTGTTATGTATTATATTACAAAATATTTAGGAAATTACGAAGACATTGAATTAACTATTTATGGATTTCAAAATTTTAATCAAAATCAAAATCAGACTTTTTTAAGAAGTGATATACATCCATCAGTTGTTGTTCATGATGCTTATGCGAACGAAGAACCTAAACGCAATGGATTTGGAGAAAAAGAAATTGGTGATTATATTAAAAAACATCCACAAGACATTATTATTATCTTTAATGATGCTATAATTACTTCTGTTATAACTGCTACATTAGTGAATGAATGTTGGAATAATAAACAAAATTTTAAATTAATTTCATATATGGATCAGGTTTATGCTTATCAACGAAAAGATTATATAGGTCTTTTAAATACATTTTATGATGGTATTATTGCTTTTACGCCTTATTGGAAGGATATTGCTTATAAACTTGGCATAAAACCTGAAATGCCTATTTATGTGTTCCCTCATGGCTTTGATCATAATTTATATTATCCTATTGACCAATCCGTAGCAAGAATGTATTATGAATATAATGATGATGATTTTATGGTTTTAAATTTAAATAGAAATCAACCAAGAAAAAGATGGGATACAACAATAATAGCATGGGCTGAATTTGTTGAAAGACATTATTTAGTTAATGTTAAAAAGACTCTTAATAAGAGTGATTGTAAAATTAATAAATATACATCAAGACCTATTAAACTTGTTATTGGAACAGTTGTAGATGGTTATTGGGATTTAATGGATGTATTAGAAAATGAATGTAAATTACGAGGTATTCCTTATGACTATGCTAAACAGACAATAGTACCTGTTAAAATGCCTCAACAATTATCAGATCGTGACATTAATATCTTATATAATGCTTGTGATATTGGTGTAAATTCAGCAGACGGTGAAGGTTTTGGATTATGTGGTTTTGAAGGTTTGGCTGTTGGTAAAGCACAAGTTTCATCCTATGTTGGTGGTATGCGTGAATTTTTAAATGAAGGTATTTCAATAATTATTAAACCTAAGGTAAATATTTATTTAGATTGTAAAAATAATAATATTGGAGGTGTTGCTGAATTATGCGATCCTCATGATTTTGCTGAGGCTTTCTGGAAATATTTCAGCAATCCTGAATTAATGAATAAACATGCCATAAAAGGACGACAACATATTTTAACAAATTATAGATGGGAGGCGATGATTAAATATCTATACACTAAGATAATATCAGTCTTGTAATCCAACCTAAAATTAAAATTAATAAATTATAAAATATTTTATTATTTTTTTTGTAAATATATTCGGCAACCAATATAATTACAGCTACATCAATCATATAATAACTCATTAAAAATATTACTATTTTATTTAAATTTAAATCAAAATTGACAGATAAAATACACGTTTTATACATATAATTTAAATACTTGTGTGGTAATAAATAATTTATTATCAATGGAAATTGTCTATCATCTGTATTATTACTATTTTCAAATGTTTGATAAATTAATGGATCTTTAACAGAAATAATATTAATATCTCTAAAATTAACAATTGTTTTAAAACAAATATCTAAATCTATATGATAACTAACTTTATTTATATATTTTAGAAGTTTTTTAGCACCATCTAATGTAATTATATAACTAAGAGTTTGAACAATAAATATTTGTTTATAAAAATAATCATTAATATCATATAACTTTAAATATTTATTTTGAAAAATACATGAAGATAAATAAATTAAATGATAATCTTTGTTTGGAATATTCAAAAGAACATTATTTAGTTTATTTTTAAAATCATCTTTTAATATGAAATCGTCTTCTAATATCAATGATAATTCTATATTTTCATTAACAATCTTTTGCCAAAGTCTAATATGCGATAAACCACAGCCAATCATGCTACGCGAAGCAAATAACTTTCCGATTGTAGTTGTATTATCATTAATTTCATTTATTGACAATTGTTTCCCATTAATTCCAGTAAATTTTTCATAATTTTTAAATTCATATTTATCTAATTGTTTGTATGCGTTTGATAATCTTTCCACATCTTTATCTAAATTAATTATAAATATTTTATTTATTTTTTCAACCATTTTTAATAATTTTATAATTATATAATATTATAATATTATATATAGGTAAATGCCCATAACAGAACAACAAAAAGAGCTTTTAATTCAATATAAAGAAAAAGCATTTATAAGTTCAGTATTAGCAGAAGAGTCTAATAATTATTTTACATTTATTAAGAATTTAATAAATATTCCTCTGATTGTTACTAATTCTGCTATGGTTATAATAAATGCTATAATAGTTGACCAAGAATTATTAAAAGTTTTAAATATAATTCTTAATTCTTCAACAGGATTAATATTATCTTTAATTTCAAATTTTAAAGTTTATGAAAATATTCAATTATTTCATCAAGTAAAAGGCAAATTCAATAAACTTTCACATATAATAGATAATAAACTTACAAATGATTCTGAAAGTATAACTACTGAATTTATAACAAATATAATAGAAGATTATGATCAGATTTATGATGGTATGGAATATACATTTCCTACAACAATAAAAAAACGTATCAAAAAACAATATGAAGGAAAAATGACTTTACCTGTTGCTTTATCAGTAGATATTGTTGAAATGTGTAAAAAGCCTTCATTATGTTGTAAAGGAAATATCACAAAATCACCAGCAAATACACCAGTGAATACCCCATCAATAACATTTACAACTGAAAATAGAAATTTAGACAAAAATTATATAGATGTAAGGGTTAGTGATACTTAATTAATATATATGAAAAATAATTTATATAAAAAGTATCCACGATCGTCTTCTGAATATGATAATAAAAGGTCAAAAGTGTTTATAAATTCAAATAATAAACTTAAATTAACTTCATTAACAAAATTAAATTCTGAAAATAAAGATAAGTGTTGTATTATTTCTTAATTAATAATATATTATTATTATAAATAATGACTGATATGAACGAATCCATAGATTACAAAATAATATTAATAGATAGTTCAAATGCTACTTTTACAAGTTCAAAAAGTAATTATAGTTTTTATGTAAATCTAACAGAACCTTTGAGAGACGTTTTTCAAATTAAAATCATTTATTCGGCTTTATCAATACCGGCATCTGTTTTAGAAGATGCTAATCAAATAACAAATTTAGATAGTGTTTTTATTGATTTAAATAATTACAATCGTCTTACAACAGTATTAAATAAGTCGCAAGGAATTACTACAAATATAAGTTATTTTGATTCTATTATAATTGATACTAATAATGTTAATGTATCAAACAGAGGAATGACAACACTTTATAATGATTTCAATTCAAGTGAAAATATTTATAAGGTAAATCCGGTAGCACCACAATTAACAAGATTAAATTTTAATCTATATGACAAAAATAATAATATAATAACAACATCTTTAATATCAAGATTTGTTATGAAAATAGGTGTTTATTATAGTAATTGTAAAGGAAGCCGTGCTTAACTATAATAACGTGATCTAGAAGAAGAATTTATTTTTATTGTTTTTACATCATTATTGAAATGAGTATCATCATTATCATCATCGCTATTATCAGATTTATATAATTTATTTGTAAATTTAGTTTTTTCTTCATCTTCGCTTGAAGAATTTGAAGCAAATACTAATTTCTTCTTACTATCAGAATTAGTATTTAAAATTGTTTTCTTATCAATTTTGTCTTTTTTAAGAACTTTTGGTGTCTTAGGAGGAGCTTGTTGTCTTTTAATAGGAACTGGTGATTTTATATTTAAAACTTCTGATTTTACACTTACATCATCACTGTCGGTTGCTATAACTGGATGAACTTTTTGAAGATCAACCGATTTTAAACTTTCTGAATCATCTGCTGATATATCTTCTGATTCAATTTGAATTTCATTGTTATTATCCGATTCTTCATCAGTCACATCATCACTTACTTCTTCCGACGATGATTCAACTTTTTTTGAACACTTTTTTTTAGGCACACTTTCATTATCACTAGCAATATATATTTCTCTCTTTTCTTCGCTTCCATTATCGCTATTATTAACAACTTCTGGCTCTTTTTTAATTTCTTTTGTTTGTTTAAGTTCTTCTTCTGATTCTTCGTCAGAACCTTCTTCCTCCTCCTCTTCATCAGAACCTTCTTCTTCCTCTTCTTCTTCATCAGAATCTTCCTCCTCTTCTTCTTCAACTGATTCTTCTTCTAGATTTTCAGTATCCAATAAAATCTTATTTAATTTAGTATTACTAGTATCATCTTGTTTTCTAACAGGATCTAAATCAGATAAATAAGTAATATTATCTAAAATAATGTCAAATGGTGTACAATCCCGAATAGTGCTTTTAATTGTTTTTTTAATATTTTTTTCAATAATATTTAAATGATATTGTTTTTCAGATGGTCTTAAATTTTTATGCGCAAATAAATAAGCATTCTTCCAACAATAAATGCTCGCATTAACAAGACATTTATAAATAAAATCTTCAATTGTAATAAATTTGATTGAATTGGGATTAACATTTTTCTTTTCAGTTTTTAATTGAACATTAAGAATAATAATTTGATTTAAAATTTGTCCTAAATTTTTAATTTTACATAATTTTAATATTGAAACATAATATTCATTAATATTATAATTATTCCAATTTTTAATATTTGCCATTTTACTTTGAAATTCTTGTACATTCTTAGACAATTTATACATATCATATATTGAGTTACATATGGGTGATGTAATATTATCTAAAATTATATCAATATATTCTTTTTTTGAATCGAGCAAATATTGCATTTACATTAATTTATTGTTTATTTCTTAAATCTAATAAACATTTAAGACTCTTGCTGATGGATCAATATAATCATCATTATTTTTTTTAAAGTTTGGTTGCCAATAATGCGGAAGAATAGATAGTCTATTTTCTCCAAAATGTTGAATAAATTTATTCTTATAATAATAAGCTTCCTTTGAAGGACAACCTTTCAAATCGGCAATATTTTCACAATTCATTTTACCGGCAATAATTGAATACCAAGATTTATCTTTACTTGAAATACCATCACTGAATGCTTCTTTTTTTCTATAAAGACAATCCATAGGCAAATGAACATTATCATTAAATACTTGTCTTAATAGAAACTTTTCACAATTTGAATAAGATGGCATTCGCATTTTAGAAGGAATAGACCATATTGTTTTAACGAAATTAACATCTAAAAATGGCACTCTTGCTTCTAATCCAAAATAAGCAAGACTACGATCAAGACGTCTTCCATCATACATATGAATTTCTTTCGTATAAGTTAAACAAGATTTATGAAAACTTTCAGCATCGGGAGCATAATAATTAAATATATAACCTCCTAAAACTTCATCAGAACCATCGCCATTTATAATAACTTTAATATTTGTATGTTCCTTGATATATTTACTTAATAAAAATTGTCCACACGAAGCTCTAATCGTCGTAATATCATAAGAACATGTAGCATAAATAACCTCATCAATTACGCTCAAAGCATCACTTTCAGTTATAATAATCTCTTTATGTTGAGAATTAATAAAATTGGCTACTTTTTTGGCATAAGGCAAATCAGTAGATTCCTTAAATCCAATAGAGAATGTTCGGATCTTTTTAGGATATATTAACTTAGATGCGATTGAACATATAATACTTGAATCTAATCCGCCTGAAAGAAAGAAACCGATTTCATCAGGATTATCAGCCATCAAACGAATCTTAACAGCTTCAATTAACGTATCTTTAATTTTTGATAAATCATAACAAGGATCAACACATGTATCATATATATTATTAGTAATGTCATAATATTGTTCAATTTCATTAATATAATCAAAATAATAAACATTACCACATGGAAATTCTTTAACATTTGTGAATTCTGGTGCTATTCCTTTTAATTCTGAACTAAACATAAAATCTTTTTCATTATTTTTGGCATAATATAAAGGTCTTACGCCAAAAACATCTCTTGAACTTATAAATCTTGAAAGACGATTATTATCGTCAAACTGAAATAATATAAAGGCAAATTCGCCAATAAGTTCTTTTGAAAGAACATTGATAAAGTCATCAAATGCTAGTTTCTTATATAATTCAAGGATACATTGACAATCATTATTACATTCAGTAATACCATATTTAATATTTAAATCAAGGTAATTATAAATTTCACCATTACAAACAAAAATAATATTTTTATCATAAAATGGTTGCATTCCATTAAAACTTTTTTCAACAATTGCTAATCTATGAAAACCGATAGAAACATCTGGTAGTGTCATAAAATTTGAAGCATCAGGACCTCTATGTGATATCTTTTTAAAGTATTCATAATAGTTTTTTTGAATACCCGATATATAAGCCCAAATGCCACACATAGTTTTTATTAATATAACATTTATAATTTTATATGTTTTTTACAAAATAATTATATTATTACAAATTATGAGTAAATTTATTTGTGAAAAATGTAATAAAATTTTTAATAAAAAATCGCATTATCGTTTACACATAAATAAGGCGAATGGTTGTATCATTGACGATGAAAATGACGAAAATTATGATATTATTTATAATGATAAAATTGTTAAAAATATTATATTGAAAGATTGCGAATTACTTACATTACCATTATTGCAATTCACAAATGAACATATGATTTTTTCAAATAAAATAATATCAGAACACCCAATAGAAATAAATAATTATCATGGAATAAATATTAATAATGAATATTTTTTGTTACATCTGATGACACATATTAAAAAAGAAATCATTATAATTCATGGTAATGTTTATATCTATAATTATATAAATAGTCCAATCATAAATCTTTACATACACATTCAAAAAAATTATAAAAAAGTTTTTTCTGATTATTACGAGATTGTTAAAGAAAGTAATGAAAATCAAAAAGAAAAATATTATGATTGGTTATATAATGAATATTGTGAAATTTTAGATAAATCGTCATTAGAAGCATCAGTCATGTATTTATTTTTATATAAAAATAAAGAAATAGAACTTAAAGACTTAGAATCTTTGTATGAACTTATAAAAGATATAAAGTTTATGAATACATCATTCACCGCCTTAAATACATATTTACCTCATGATTTTATTTATGAAAATGACATAAATATTACTAATTATCAGGATAATAAATTTATTATTAGTTGTGATGATAATAAAGAAAATAAAAAAAAATTTAATAATTTTAAAATAATTTCTATAATTCCTAAAAAAACAATTATTATTAAAAAATGATTTGATAATAATAAATAAATATTATGGCGAATATCTTAGATGATTATCTTGTTGATAAAAGTTTTAAATTAAATAAAGAAGATATAGAAAAACAAATAACAATTTTTAATAACTTTATGAAAAATAAGATCCCAAAAAATATCTTGGGATTTAAGGAAATTCAATTAGCCAAAAATGAAAAAATGCGTGTTAATGTATTCAATTATGTTTTTATTAAACAATATCATAAACTAGAAGATGGTTCATTTATTACTATTACACCAGATGTAGCAAGAAAATATAAGTTATCATATTCACTTGATGTTCATGTTGATATGAATATTTTCAATAATAATAAGAAATTTCTTAAAACAACAAATAATGTTTGGTTGGGAAGTATACCAGTAATGATAGGTTCTAATGAATGTAAATTATCATCCCTTATTGATAAAGAAGATAATGGTGGATATTTTATTATTGATGGTGTAGAGAAAATATTAAATTATAAAAAAAATGAATTATAAATATAAATTATTTTTGTTATTTAAAATCAATGTCTTGTAAACAATTTAATCAATTATCTATTGATTTAACCAAATGTCTATCAAAGAAAGATAAGAAAGATAATGGTATTTATTTTACACCCTTAGATATCATTCAATTAATGTTTGACAATATTGATGTATATAAGGAAAATATCAAGACTATTTTAGAACCTTCTGCTGGTTCTTGTGAAATTATTCATTATATTGATAAGAAATTTACAGATGTTTCAATTACTGGCATAGAATTAAATAAGATTATTTATGAGAATATTAAAAAGCTTTCAGCAACATCTGAAAATCAAAATAATATTCAATTATTAAACTTGGATTATTTGGATTATTCAACTGACGAAAAATTTGATTTAATCATTGGTAATCCTCCTTATGTTGTCTTAAAAAAAGCTAAGATTGATAAAAAGTTTTCTAAATTATATGACGGAAGACCAAATCTATTTATATTATTCATTATTCATTCTCTACAAAAATTAAATGAAAATGGTATTCTGGCTTTTATACTACCTTCTAATTTCATGAATTGTCTTTATTATAATAAACTTCGTGAACTGATTTCAAAAAAATATAAAATCATAAACATTATTGATTGTTCTTCTAATAATAGTTACTTAGAAACACAACAAGACACCATCATATTTATTATTCAAAATACAAATATTCATGATAATAGTAAATATATTTTAGAAAAGAATAATAATATTATCTTCAATACAGAAGAAAATATTATAAAAATAAAAAAATTATATGAAAATTCAACAACTCTTAACGAAATAAAATTTGACGTAAAAGTTGGTAATATTACTTGGAATGAACATAAAGAATTTTTAACAGATGATAATAAAAAAACAAGATTGATTTATAGTAGTGATATTAAGAATAATAAACTTATAAATGTCAATTATAAAAACGATGAAAAAAAGAATTATATTGATAAACAAGGTAATAATGATTTAGTATTAGTTGTAAATAGAGGTTATGGAAAAGGTAAATATAAGTTTAATTATTGTCTCATTGATATTGATTATAATTATTTAATAGAAAATCATCTTATTTATTTAAAATACAGATTGAATATTAATCGCGAAGAACTTAAAGAATTATATAATAAGATCATTAAAAGTTTTACAAATAAAAAAACAAATGATTTTATTATGATTTATTTCGGGAACAATGCTATAAACACAACAGAACTTCAATACATTCTTCCTATTTATGATTGAAATTAAAAACGTTTAATACTAATTTGCCATGCTGGATATAAAATACCTGCGTGATTTTTCCATCTTAATAACATATGAATTTTTGAACTTGAATTTGTTTCAAGAATAAGACAATTGTTTTTATTTATTTTTTCAATACCTATAACAGTTAATTCATCTTTACTAATAGAATCTTCATAAAATAATCCATCATTATACATAATATATGTCTTATTTGTTTGTTTTGATTCAAATGTCTTATTAATATCTTCAATATCCAATTTTACAACAGAGGTTAAGTATTTTTTAATAGAAGTATCAACAATTTTTTTCTTTAAGTCCTTTATTTTAGTCTCATTTTTATAAAGTTCCTTAAATATATCTAATTTATCATAATCAATTTGATAAATATTTTTCATATAATCTTTTTTATATGGAATTTCATCAATATCAATCAGACCCAGAACTTCATTTAAATAATTATCATAGAAATATTCAGCATAATCTAAGTCTTTTATAAAATGTTTAGAAGAAACTGCTAAAAATTGTGGATAATTTGTAATTTTTTTACAGTTAAATTTAAACTCAATATTAATGTGATTTATAATATCATTATTTTGATTCAAATAATAAACAGTAAAATCATAATTATATTTTCTACCAGCCTTATATTCAATATCAAGTTTCTTGAATTTACATTTGCTAATATTTTTCAATGATTGTAAAAATAGCGTTTTTATTTTTTTCCATTCAGATACAGTAGAATACCATTTATGAGGAATAGTATCTTTTACTATTTCATATAAAATTTGCTCTCTTATCTTATTATCACAATCATTTGTTGCTTTTGAACATAATTTGCGTTTCTTATCAAAATAATTAATGTCGTCAATTGTCAATTTCCTTGTAAAAATAGCCATATAAATGAATAAAAATATTTATGAATATTAATCATTTTTTATATATAAAAAAAAATGAATATTTTTATATAATTGATATACATATTATTATTATGGAACTACCCGATTCATTTTGCTGGGATATTTTAGATAAATATTTTATTGATAATAAATCTGTTGATTCGATCAGTCCATTGATCAAGCATCAAATTGACAGTTACAATAAATTTATTAACACTACACTCCCACAAATCATCTCGGGTTTTAATCCTATTAAAATATCAACTAAACAATATGAACAAGATAATAAAATCCAAAAAATTAATATTAATGTTCTTAATCCATCATTAACAAAGCCTATTTATCAGTTACCAGATGGTACTCAGACTGTTATGACACCTTATATTGCTAGAATGAACAATTTAACATATTCAAGTTCATTATATGTCAATGTTCATGTTGTTATTGAATATTTAAATGAAGATAATATTACTGTTAAAATTGACAAATATGTGAATAATGTTTACATTGGTAAGATTCCTATTATGGTTCGTTCTGCTGCTTGTATTCTTCATCAAGTACCAGCAATTGGTGACAGCAATAATAATGAATGTAGATATGATTATGGAGGTTATTTCATTGTCAATGGAAATGAAAAAGCCTTGATTATGCAAGATCGTATTAATGAAAATGATACATTGGTATTCGCACCTAATAATAATAGCGATGGTTTATATGCTGAAATTCGTTCTATGAGCGATTCAATTTATCTACCACCTAAAACTACAAGTCTTAATATGAGTGGTAAATTAAATCATATGGGAAGAAGTATTCGTTTAAATACATCATTTATTCGTAGTGAAATCCCAGTATTTATCATGTTCAGAGCATTAGGAATCCTATCAGACAAAGAAATCATTCAACATATTGTTTATGATTTAGATAATAAAGATAATCAACGTATCATTGGTCAACTTATGGCTTGTTGTGAAGATGCTTCTGATATTCATACACAAGAACAAGCCGAAGAAGTTTTAATTAAAATTATGACAGGTGTTAATAAGACTACTACAAATGC
>Ga0214921_10003358_pt1 | contig 24585 bp, 27 predicted proteins | sample LL1505_MetaG_FD_177992 | JGI IMG/M metagenome (GOLD analysis project Ga0214921, IMG submission 177992) | Freshwater microbial communities from Lake Lanier, Atlanta, Georgia, United States - LL-1505 | ecosystem: Environmental > Aquatic > Freshwater > Lake | place: USA: Georgia | collected...
CAAGCTGCCGCTGCTGGTGGAGGCCGCGCTGTTGATTGCGGACCCGCAGGTGCGCAACCGCGGCACCATCGGCGGCGACATCGCCCACGGCGACCCCGGCAACGACCACCCGGCGATCAGCATGGCGCTGGACGCCACGTTTGTCTTGCAGGGCCCACAGGGTGAACGCCAAGTCAAGGCGGTCGACTTCTTCCATGGAACCTATATGACCGCGTTGGCCGAGGACGAAATTTTGACCGCCATCCTGGTCGCGCCTTTGGCCGCAGGCACCGGTTATGCCTACCAAAAACTCAAGCGCAAAACGGGCGACTGGGCTACGGCGGGCGCCGCAGTGATCTTGCGCATGTCGGGCGGCGTGGTCAGCCACGCCAGCATCGGCCTGACCAACGTAGCGTCTACGGCGCTGCGCGCCAGCGACGCCGAAGCCGCATTGGTGGGCAAGCCCCTGACCGATGCAAGCATTGATGCGGCAGTACACGCCGTGCGCGCTGTTTGCGACCCCGCAGAAGACCTGCGCGGCGACGTTGAATACAAAACAGCCATGGCGGGGGAAATGACCCGCCGCGCCATCCGCGCCGCCGCTGCCCGCTGCGCCTGAGCCACACCCATCCTGGAGTCCCCACATGAGCAAGAAAATCGTTTCCATGCACCTCAACGGCAAGGCCGTTGAAGAGGCCGTTGAGCCCCGCACCCTGTTGATTCACTTTCTGCGCGAAAAGATGAACCTGACTGGCGCCCACATCGGCTGCGAGACCAGCCACTGCGGCGCCTGTACCGTGGACATCGACGGTCAGTCCGTCAAGTCCTGCACCCACTTGGCGGTGCAATGCGAAGGCAGCGACGTCAAGACCGTGGAAGGTCTGGCCAATGCCGGCGTGTTGCACGCGGTGCAAGAGGGCTTTTACAAAGAGCACGGTCTGCAATGCGGTTTTTGCACCCCGGGCATGCTGATGCGCGCCTACCGCTTCCTGCAAGACAACCCCAACCCCACTGAGCAGGAAGTGCGCGTGGGCATGTCGGGCAACCTGTGCCGCTGCACCGGCTACCAAAACATCGTCAAAGCCGTATTGCACGCGGCTGCGACCCTCCAACAACAAGCCGCCGTTGCGGCCTAAGCGCCCAACCTCCAGGAGAAACTTATGAACGCACCACTGAGTGACCGCGAAAAAGCCCTGATGGGCATGGGCGAGCCCCGCCTGCGCAAAGAAGACGCCCGTTTCATCCAGGGCAAAGGCAACTATGTCGACGACATCAAGATGCCCAATATGGTCCACATGGACATCGTCCGCTCCAGCGTGGCCCATGCGCGCATCAAGCGTATCAACAAAGAAGCTGCTTTGAAGGTCCCGGGCGTTATCGCGGTGCTGACCGCCGACGACCTCAAGCCCCTCAAGCTGCACTGGATGCCCACGCTGGCCGGTGACGTGGCAGCCGTGCTGGCCGACGAAAAAGTGCACTTTCAGATGCAGGAAGTGGCGATCGTGATTGCTGAGGACCGCTGCGCGGCCGCCGACGGCGTCGAAGCCGTGGAGGTCGAATACGAAGAACTGCCCGTGGTGATCGACCCGTTTGAGGCACTCAAGCCCGACGCGCCGGTACTGCGCGAAGACTTGGCCGGTAAGACCGAAGGCGCCCACGGCAAGCGCTACCACCACAACCACATCTTTACCTGGGATGCGGGCAACAAGGAGACCACCGACGCCGCGTTTGCCAGCGCCCCGGTCACGGTCAAGCAAGACATGCATTACCCGCGCGTGCACCCCTGCCCCTTGGAGACCTGCGGCACGGTGGCTTCGTTTGATCCGATCCGTGGCGAACTCACCACCTACATCACCAGCCAGGCGCCGCATATCGTGCGCACCGTGGTGTCCATGCTCTCGGGCATTCCGGAGTCCAAAGTACGCATCATCTCGCCGGACATCGGCGGCGGCTTTGGCAACAAAGTGGGCATCTACCCCGGCTATGTGTGCGCCATCGTCTCGTCCATCGTGCTAGGCCGCCCGGTTAAGTGGGTGGAGGACCGTATCGAGAACTTGTCGAGTACCGCCTTTGCCCGTGATTACCACATGACCGGCGAGCTCGCAGCGACCACCGACGGCAAGATCTTGGCCCTGCGCACCAACGTGATTGCCGACCACGGCGCGTTCGACGCTTGCGCCGACCCCACCAAGTTCCCGGCCGGCATGTTCCACATCGTCTCCGGCAGCTACGACATTCCCACCGCCTATTGCAAGGTAGATGGGGTGTACACCAACAAGGCTCCGGGCGGTGTGGCCTACCGTTGCTCCTTCCGCGTCACCGAAGCGGTGTACCTAGTGGAACGCATGGTCGATGTGCTGGCCCAGAAACTGGGCATGGACAAGGCCGAGATTCGCGCCAAGAACTTCATCAAGCGCGAACAGTTCCCCTACACCTCCGCCTTTGGCTTTGAGTACGACTCGGGCGACTACCAAACGGCGCTCGACAAAGTGCTCACCGCGGTCGACTACAAAGGCCTGCGCGCCGAACAGGCCGCCAAGCGCGCCGACCCGAACTGCCCGACCCTGATGGGCATCGGCCTGGTCACCTTTACCGAGGTGGTGGGTGCGGGGCCCAGCAAGATTTGCGACATTTTGGGTGTCGGCATGTTTGACTCCTGCGAAATCCGCGTGCACCCCACGGGCAGCGCAATTGCCCGCATGGGCACGATCTCGCAAGGCCAGGGCCACCAGACCACCTATGCGCAGATCATTGCGACCGAGTTGGGTATCGCCTCCGAAGTGATCCAGGTTGAAGAAGGCGACACCAGCACGGCGCCCTACGGCCTGGGCACCTACGGCTCGCGCTCGACCCCGGTGGCCGGTGCCGCGATTGCCATGGCTGCACGGAAAATCCACGCCAAGGCCAAGAAGATCGCCGCCCACCTGATGGAGGTGAGCGAGGCAGATCTGGAATGGGAAATCGACCGCTTCAAAGTGCGCGGCGATGACGCCAAATTCAAAACCATGGCGCAAATTGCCTGGGCGGCCTACAACAGCCCGCCCCCCGGACTGGAGCCGGGACTGGAAGCGGTGCATTACTACGATCCACCCAATTTCACCTTCCCGTTTGGTATTTACCTGTGCGTGGTGGACATCGACAAGGGCACGGGCGAGACCAAAATCCGCCGCTTCTATGCCCTAGACGACTGCGGTACCCGCATCAACCCGATGATCATCGAAGGCCAGATCCATGGTGGCCTGACCGAAGGTTTTGCCGTGGCCATGGGCCAGCTGCTGTCTTTTGACAAGCAGGGCAACATCCAAGGCAATACGCTGATGGATTACTTCTTGCCCACCGCCGTGGAAACGCCGCACTGGGAAACCGACCACACCGTCACTCCGTCGCCCCACCACCCCATCGGTGCCAAGGGTGTGGCAGAGTCGCCGCACGTGGGAAGTATCCCGACGTTCACCAGCGCCATGGTCGACGCCTTCGCGCACCTGGGGGTCACGCACTTCAACATGCCCCACTCGGCCTACCGGGTGTGGCAGCAGCTCAAAGCGTCGGGCATTGCCAGTTAATTTTTAGTGTTCTTGTGGGCGGATGCGGTGCGCTGCATCCGCCCCTGTTTTTTTGGAGAGTTCTCATGGAAGTCGTTTTAGACAAGCAGTACCCCGTCGCAGCGGGCGCCGAGGCCGCTTGGACCGTGTTGGCCAATATGAACGAGTTGGCCACCTGCATGCCCGGTGCGCAAATCACCTCCGAAATTGACGCCACCCATTTCACGGGCAGCGTGCGCGTCAAAGTCGGCCCCGCTGTTGCTGCGTTTGCGGGCACGATTGAAATTTTGGCGCTCGACCCTGCCACCCGCACCCTGAAAATGATGGGCAAAGGTGCCGACAAGGGCGGATCTTCCGCGTCGATGGAACTGACGGCGAACCTGGTGGCCATTGACGCCACGAGTTGCACCTTGGTCGGCCATGCCGAAGTGATCGTCAACGGCAAGTTCGCACAATTTGGCGGCCGCATGATGGGCTCGGTCTCCGACATGATCCTGGCCCAGTTTGCTGAGGTTTTTTCCCAAAAAGCCGCGGTCGTGCAAGCGGCACTGCAACCGGCAAGCCACGCTGCGGCCTCCGGCGGCGAAACGGCGACACCCGCTGCTGCGGCCGCTCCCGCAGCGCCTCAGGCGCCAGTCGTCGCCAAAGAGTTCAATGCGCTGGGCCTGGTGTGGGCCTTGATCAAGGGCTTTTTTGCCAACCTGTTTGGCAGCAAGCGCTCCGCTTAGTCATCTGCAGATGAGCACCACTGCCGACACTGCCACGCCCCAAGGCTTGCGTGAACGGCTGTTTCATGCAGGCTATATCGCCGACGAAGACCTCGCCAGCCTGGTCTGGATGGGCCTGTCGCTGGAGCGTCCCCTGCTGCTCGAGGGCGAAGCGGGCGTGGGCAAGACCGCTATTGCCAGCGCCTGCGCCCGCGCGCTGGGACGGCCCTTGCTCCGCCTGCAATGCTACGAAGGATTGGACCTGAGCCAGGCGGTGTATGAGTGGAACTACAGCCGCCAGCTGCTCGAGATTCGCATGACCGAAGCGGGCCAGGGCGACCGCGGCGCCCTGCGCGACAACCTGTTCACCGAGTCTTTTTTGCTGGAACGACCGCTGCTGCAGGCGATCCGCTCGCCTGAGCCCTGTGTGCTGTTGATTGACGAAATTGACCGCGCCGACGAGGCTTTTGAAGCCTTTTTGCTCGAGATGCTGTCCGAGTACCAGATTAGCGTTCCCGAAATCGGGACCTTGCGCGCCATCAGCAAGCCGCTGGTGATTTTGACCAGCAATGGCACCCGCGATTTGTCCGATGCACTGCGCCGGCGCTGCCTGTTTCATTTTGTGGACTTCCCCACGCTCGCGCGCGAAACCCAAATCGTGCGGACTCTGGTGCCCGAGGCGGCAAGCCGTCTGGTCGAAGAGTGCGTGGCTTTTGTGCAGCGCTTGCGCAAAGAGGACCTGGACAAGACCCCGGGCGTGGCTGAAACACTGGACTGGGTGCGCGTGTTGTTCAAGTTGGGCCACCACGAGCTGCCCATCGACCCGCAGTTGCTGATGCCGTCCATGGCGGCCCTGCTCAAAACGCGCAATGACCATTGGCAAGTCACCGCCGAGCGGGTGGGCAAGCTGATGGACGGCCCGCGCATGGGCCAAGATGCGGGCGTGGCGGCGGCCCTTAAGTAGGCGCCATGGTCACCCCCACGCCGGCCGCCACGGACCCGCGCGCGCAGCTGGGTGAATTTGCCCACTACCTGCGCCAGCACGGTTTTGCATTAGGTTATGCGGAAATCGAACTAATGGTGGAGGTGGCAGCCGCATTGCCTTTGGGGCAGTGGCCGCGTATCGCGGCCCTGTGGCGCGGCATCGCCAGTGGCAGCCAAACGCAGTGGCGCAAATATCCGGACCTGCACCAAGCCTTCTGGTTCCCGCACAAGGTCAAGGGCAGTACCCGCACCTCGGGCTTGACCCAGCGGGCGCGCTCGTTGCCCGAGCTGGTGCAGCAAATGCACCAGGACATGTCACAGCAAAGCGGCAACACTGCACCCGGCGAAGCCCGCCCCACGGTGGGCCAGGCCGACGACGCAGCGTCAGGCGACCTGGAAGAAGCTGGTGGCGAACGCGCCCAAGGCGGCGCCAGCAGCACGGCGCCGCTGGACCAGCGTGACTTTGCAGATTGGATGCCGGGCGACATGGACCGCTTTGAGCCCGTCGTGGAGGCCCTGAAGAAGCGCCTGCGCGCCCAGTTGCTGCGACGGTTCCAACCCACGAGCGACCGCGGCGCCGTGCATTTGCGCCGCTCTCTGCGAAGCGCGCTGGCCACCGGCGGCGAAATCGTCAAACTCGCCCGCGTGCAGCGCCAGCGTCGCCAGCCCCGCGTGGTGGTGCTGGTCGACGTGAGCCGCTCGATGGAAGTCCACGCACAGTTTTACCTGCGCCTGAGCCGTGCCTTTGTTGAGGTGATGGACGCGCGCGCTTTGGTGTTTCACACCAGCGTGGCGGACGTGACGCCGCTCATGAAACGACGCAGCGAGCGGGTGCAAGAAAAAGTCAACGCCGTGACCTTCGGCTTTGGCGGCGGCACCCGCATCGCGAGCTGCTTGCAGGAGGCGCTGCGATTGCATCTGGACCGGCGTTCGCTGCAACGGGGCGACCTTTTTTTGGTGTTCAGCGACGGCTATGACACCGACCCGCCCGACGACTTGGGCGCGGTGCTGGCCCAGGTGCGGGCGCTTGGGGCGCGGGTGTGCTGGTTGCATCCCACGGTGCAGGCGCCGCAGTCCGAAGCACTGCTGCGGGCGGCGTCGCAGGTAAACCGCTTCATGCCGGCCCATAATTTGGCCAGCCTGGCGCGCTTGCCCGATTTGCTGCGCAGCGCCTGAACTCTTACTTCACTTAACCGTTTACAGGAACATTGCCATGGGATGCTTACTCAAACAAGGCGGCGGCTTGTATGCCCGCCTGCGCGTAGGCGCCGTGCTGCTGGCGGCGGGAACCGGCAGCCGCATGGGCGGCGTGGCCAAGTCGCTGATCCGCCTGCAAGGCGTGCCACTGATCAACCGCCAACTGATTGCCTTGAGCGGCGCCGGGGTGGACGAGGTGGTGGTGGTGACCGGCTTTGCCCGCGATGCGGTCGAGGCCAGCGTTTCCACCTTTCCGGTCAGCCTGGCCCACAACGCCGACTATGCGCTCGGGCAGCAAAGCTCGGTGCGGGTCGGCCTGCAGGCGCTGCGCGGCAACTTTGACGCAGTATTGGTGGTGCTGGCCGACCAGCCGCTCTTGGGGGCCGCGGACCTGACCGAGCTGATTGCGGCCTTTAAGAAACGGCCCAGCGGCCACGTGGTGGTGCCGGTGGTCGATGGTCAGCGTGGCAACCCGATCGTGATGGACGACGTGGCGCTGGCGCAAATATTGGCCAGTGACACCAACCTGGGCTGCCGCCACCTGGTGGAACGCCAGCCCGAGCTGGTGCATGTGCACGCCAGCACCAACACCCGCTTTGTCACCGACCTCGACACCCTGGCCGACCTGGAGGCGCTGGCCCAGCGGACCGGCTGGCGCCTCGATTTGCCCACCGAACAAAGCGTGATGGCATGAACGCGCCCCAGCTTGCGCCCAACACTGCGCATTGGCCGGTGCCCATGGCGGTGCACCGGCTAGAGGGCGCGCAAGCGGTTAACGAAGTGCTTGCGCGCATCTTCAGCGTGATGCGCGCCACCGATGTGGCCCAGCACCCTGAGCGTGCGGGCAGCTTTTACGCCAGCAGCGACGACTTGCTGCAGCGCGTGGACGTGCCCGAGTTCCACACCTTGGTGAAGTTCATTGCCCAGTCTTTGCAGGCCACCGCCAAACAGGCCAACGCTGGGGTCTGGCCCAGCGGGCGCCACGGGCTGCAGCTCGAACTGGTGGGGCTGTGGTTTCAAATTCAAAATGGCGCAGCTTTTCACGACGTGCACACCCACGGCAATTGCTCCTGGTCAGGCGTGTACTACGTGCAAATCGATCCGGCGGAGCAGCGTCAACGCGAGCCACAGTGGGGCGCGCTCAACGGCGCCACGCGCTTTTACAGCCCGATGTTTCCGCTGTTGGGCGGCGCTTACATGGACATGGGCAACGCCTACCTGCAAAACGCCACGCTGGACGTGACGCCTCAGGAAGGCGACTTGGTCTTGTTTCCGTCCTTTTTGCCCCACAAGGCGCTGCCCTATGTGGGTAGCCATGACCGTATCGTGGTGTCGTTCAACGCCCAGATTCGCGCGCCCCAAGGCGACCAAATTTACCGCTACGCCGGGACTTGAGGCGTTAAGCGCCTTAAGCGCGGTCTAGCGCGCAGGCTCGATCTCAGTGAGAACAATCTTGCCGTCCTCACGCACCACGGCAAAGCGTACTTTGTCGCCCTTTTTTAGCTCCCCAAAGAGCGCCAGGTTTTTAACGGTAAACACCATGGTCATGGGCGGCATGTCCAGGCTTTTGATCTCGCCGTGGGCGATGGTGATCTTTCCGGCCGCGGGGTCGACCTTGCGAACTTCACCCTCGCTCCAGTCAACAGCCTGAGCCCAGGCGGCCAGCGTCACCACCGCACCGGCCAGCATGAGCGCCGCCGTGCGGGCCATTTTTTCTAGACTCATACCGCGACTCCTTTGGCGTAGCTCTGGTAGATGCGGGTGCCGCCTCCGGGCAACACCAGAAGGACATCAAACGGGTCTTTGCGGCCCTGGTAGACGGCTCCGTCCATACCGGGAGAACCCACCGGCATGCCGGGCACGGCCAGGCCAATGGCCTGCGGCTTTTCGCGCAGCAGGCGCAAAACGTCTTTGGCAGGCACATGGCCCTCCAGCGCATATCCGCCGACCCGGGCAGTGTGACACGACCCCAAGACCAGCGGGATGCCCAAGCGCGTGCGTGCCGCCTCGTTGCCGTCCCCGTGGACGCGCACCACAAAGCCCGCCTTTTGCAGGTGCAAGACCCAGTCCTGGCAGCAGCCGCAGTCCGGGTCTTTCCAAACCTCGACCTCGGGTTTCGCAGAGGCGCCCTGCGCCGATGCGAGCATCGCCGCCAGCGGCAACGCAAACAAACTCTGCAAGCTCAGGCGTCGAGTCAGGGCATTAGTGCGCATGGCCGTCCTCCTTGTTTGTCGGCTTGGCAGCCCCCTTCGCAGCGGAGACCTGGAGCTGGCCCTTCATTCCCGCATCAAAATGGCCCGGCTGCAAGCAGGCAAAGTTGACGACCCCGGCGCGGCTGAACTTCCACACCATCTCGCCGGTTTTGCCACCGGCCAGCGTCAGCATATTGGGCTCAGCATGCTCCATCTCTGGGAACTTTTTCATTAATTCGGCGTGGGCCTTCAGGTCTTTTTCCTTGCCTAGGACGATTTCGTGGGTCAGCTGCCCCCCATTTTTCACCACGATGCGCAAAGTCTCACCTTGTTTGACCGGTAGTTTGGACGGCACAAACTGCATGTTGTCGCGCATCTCAATCTGCACGGTGCGCGTGACTTGGCTGACTTTACCTGCCTCGCCCAAACTGGAATCACCGTGGTCGTGGTGGTGACCATCGGTGCTGCTGCCATTGGCGAAAGCGGGTAGGGCCGCGATCAGCGCTGCGCTGATCAAAATCAGCAAGTTGCATCGGAGTGTCATAAGGTGTTCCTGAAGTGTTGAATTTAAAAAATGAGTGCAGTTGCGCAAGACGGGTTCAGTGTTCCCCATGCCCAGACGGGCTTCGGGCCAGAGGCTTGCGGACTTGCACCTCGACCTCTGTCGCCGGGGTATTGCCAACGGGCATGGCGGAGGTGCCAATGGACGGGTTGCGCGCGGGTGCGGCCAGCGCGCCGGTCCATTCATAGGCCACGCTACCGGGCGGGTGCGGGTACCAGCCCGGATCCTGGTAGTTACCATGCGGCTGGTCCTTGCGCACCTTGAGCACGCTGAACATGCCACCCATTTCGACTCCGCCAAAAGGACCCTGGCCGGTCATCATGGGTGCGGTGTTGTCAGGGATTGGCATCTCCATCTCGCCCATATCGGCCATACCGCGCTCGCCCATGACCATGTAGTCCGGAATCAGCTGACCGATCTGCCGGGCCAAGCCCCGGTGATCCACGCCGATGAGCGTGGGCACGTCGTGGCCCATGGCGTTCATGGTGTGGTGGCTCTTGTGGCAATGAAAAGCCCAGTCGCCGGGCTCGTCGGCCACAAATTCCAGCTGCCGCATTTGTCCCACCGCCACGTCGGTGGTCACTTCGCTCCAACGGGCGCCCGGCGGGGTGGCACCGCCATCGGTGCCGGTCACCTGGAACTCGTGGCCGTGCAGGTGAATAGGGTGGTTGGTCATAGTCAAGTTCCCCACACGGATGCGGACCTTATCGTGCTGACGCACGTTGAGCGAGTCAATCCCCGGAAACACCCGGCTGTTCCAGGACCAGAGGTTGAAGTCCAGCATGGTCATAGTCTTGGGCGTGTAGCTGCCCGGATCGATGTCGTAGGCGTTGAGCAAAAAACAAAAGTCGCGCTGCACTTCGGCAATCCAGGGGTGGGGCGCCTTGGGGTGGGTGATCCACAGGCCCATCATGCCCATGGCCATTTGCGTCATCTCATCGGCGTGTGGGTGGTACATAAAAGTGCCCGCCCGGCGCGCTACAAACTCATAGACAAAGGTCTTGCCCGGTTGGATCGCGGCTTGCGTCAGGCCCGCCACACCGTCCATACCGTTGGGCAGACGCTGACCATGCCAGTGCACGCTGGTGTGTTCGGGCAGGCGGTTGGTGACAAAAATACGTACGCGGTCGCCTTCGACCACCTCAATGGTGGGGCCGGGCGACTGGCCGTTGTAGCCCCACAGGTGGGCTTTGAATCCAGGCGCCATCTCGCGCACCACGGGCTCGGCCACGAGGTGGAACTCTTTAACACCCAGGGTCATGCGCCAGGGCAGCGTCCAGCCATTGAGCGTGACCACCGGGTTGTAGGGCCGACCGGTCTCGGGCACCAAGGGCGGCATCGTTTGCGGGCTGACTTGCAGCATCGGCTCCGGCAACGCCGCCAACGCGACCCGGCTTACGGCGGCAGCGGCTACCGCCCCCCCGGCTAGGCTTGCGGCCTTGAAAAAATCACGGCGTGTATTCATGGAAACCGCTTTCAAAAGAGGTAAGGGATGCCGCAACTGCTGCGGCGTTCAATGCGACGCGGCGCCCGACGCCGAAGTTGCGGGGCTTGTACGTGCCGGTGGCGGCGCTAGCGGGCGGCCAATTTGGGCCGCCTGCAGCGCCGCATCGGCCAACCAAAACTGCTCTTGGGCCGAGATCGCCGCTTGAACGCCAGCAATCTGTGCTTTGGTGTCGGCGAGCAACTCAAACACGCCGATCAGCATGCCGTTGTAGCGCAGCAGGTTTTCATCGGCGATGGTCTTGCGCAATGGCAGCACCTCATCGCGGTAGTGGCGAGCCAGGTCATAGGCACTGCGATACGCCGAATAGCTTTCACGCAGATTGGAGCTGGCCTCGCGCAGGGTGGCCTGTACGCCGTGGGCTAGCGCCAGAGTTTGGGCGTTATGGGCCGTCCGGCGCAAGTCGCCGCTGTCCAAAAGGGGCAGCCGGACCGCAATCTCCACACCCTGACGTGAGGCCTGCGCGCCAGCGGCGTTGTCAAACAACGTATCGCGGCGTACCGCCAACTCCACATCGGTCAGACTCTCCAGCGAGTTCAGGCCCTGCCCCTGCAAGGACGCAGCCAGCGCCGCCTGGGCCATGCGCACGTCGAGTCGCTGCGACAGCGCGCCCGGACCCAAGTCCAGGGGTTCGTGCGGCAACTGCGGCAAGTCGGGCAGGCGTGCCGGCAAGCGCAGCTGCAAAGCCTGCGCATCATCGAGGCCCAGGGCCCGCACCAAGGCCTCTCGGTTCGCCAGCGCGTTATGGTGGGCCTGCGCCCATTGGCCACTGGCATCGGCGTAAAACGCATGCTGCCGGGCCCGCTGCAAGGTGTTGAAATTGCCCACCGCTTGCATGCGCCGCGCCAGCTCCGCGCTACTCTGTGCCACCACGTTGATCTGCTCGGAGTAGACCAGGCTTTGCTGTGCGGCCACCGCCTGCACCCAAGCCTGGCGGACTCGTGTGACCTGCTCCACCACCTCCGCACTCAGCCGAAGCTGCGCCAAGGCCTGCGCGCGTTGTGCGCGCTCCTTCCGTTGTGGCAGGGTCAGCAATTCCAGCAGGCCCAAGCTTAGGCGGCGGCCAATTTCGAGCTCCGCGCCGACACTGGCCTGCTCCAGACTGAGGCTGGGATTGGCCACGCGACCGCTCTGGGCCAGCCGCGCCAGCTCCGACCAACTCTGGGCCAACAGGGCTTGCAAAGCGGGGCTATTGGCCAGGGCCAATTGCACGGCAGCCGCCTGGTCCAGAGGCTGCGCCAGCAGACGCTCGGTCGCCTGCGCGCGGGCCTCGCGTTGCGCGGGGGTCTGCGTCAACTCTAAAGTGCCTTGGGTAAAGGGCCTGATTTCCTGGTTGGTACGGGTCAGGGTAGCCTCAAAGTCGACGGTAGCGCAGCCAGACAGTGCCAGCGAAGACGCAACAAGCATTGCACAGCCATGCCACCTAGGCAGGGGCCCGAACGCGCTCATGGCCGAGCTCCCGAAGGCGGGGCGGCGGCGGGTGCCTGTATCTCGCGCGCATAGGCGCGCCAGCCACCAATTCGCCGAACCGTGGCGTTGGCCTCAGGCCATGAGCCCACGCTCTGGTCGGCGTAGGGCTGGTACTGCGCCAGGACCGAGACATAGCGCCAGGCACCACCCTGCACCATCGGAAGGGCCGGGGTGGCCGGCTTGAGCGCTTGGTCGGGCGGTACCTGGTTTGCCGGGCTTTGTGCTCCCGCAGACGGCAGCAGCAGACCCCAGACAAGAGCAAGTACGGCAAAAAAATCCAATGGAGCCATAAAACACCTCGCAATTCATCAAAGTGAGCGCTCAATGCCTTGCCGTAATACGGCGAAAAGCAAGCGCAAAGGGACAGCGCGTGGGCAGAAAGGCGGGGCAGGTCTGATTTACTGAGCGGAGGCTCAACGATCTGATTTAAGGTCGCAGTGGCCGGTGCTCCAAAGCACGGGCAACAGGCGCACGCCCCACCTCAGGCGAGGAGCGCCTGCGGGGGCCGGTCGGGGCCGCGAAGCAGCGGCGTGGGATGGGCTTGCGCCAGGGGCGCAAATTGGGTCGCCGCGGTGTGCCCGTCGAAGTCCGGCAGGGCGGCAGGCAACAGGGCCGCGCTAAAGCAGCAATGGCCCGCAGTAGCACACTGGGCGTGCGAATGGATGGGCGCTGCATCGGCGTGCGAGGGACTTGCCTCAGAATCGTCATGTTCCACGGTCAGCGTTTCGTGGACATGCGCTCTTGTTTCTGTAGGACCCCGAGGGTGCTCGACAGAGTGGGCCGAAGTGGTGTGTATTCCAGCCCCCTCGGGGCAGGACAGGGCGCTTGCGGCTGCCAGCCACTGTGTGGGCAGGGCCCACAGCAGCAGGCTGATGATGACGCAGCGCCAAAACGGGGTGTTCATCGGCGGGAATCGCGGCGGACGGGCGACATGCAATCGTTGATATCCAGGATGAAACGCATTCAACCCACAGTTCAGTGCACCACCACCGGATTTTGTGCCAGTTCGGCGTATTGCTCGAGCGTCTCTTCGACCTCTTCCTGCGTCGGCATATTCACTTGCCAGGCGACGATGTGCTGCTGAAACAGCTCGGCCCAGGAGCCGTCCAGGTAAACCTCTTTGCCCGAGCGCTTGTCCACGATCTCGAAACCGTGGCGCGCCAACATGGGCACGCCTTGCGGGTATTGCGCGGTTTTGACTTCGCTCAGTGCGGTGTTGCCCGGCCCATTGGCCGACGCCGGACTCATGTCCTGTGCTTGCGCATTCGCCAGCATGTGGGTCACGGTGAAGGTTTCGGAGTCGTAGAGCGTGTGCATGCGGTGCTTTTTCGTGCGAATTGGATTCTAGGTTAACAGGATTTGTGGGTTTTACCGATTTTTGCAAGGGCGAGGCTCAAGGTTTTTCGGACCGGCTCCATAACATGTCGACCTCGTCCCCATTGCTTTGGGTCAGGCGGATGCGGGCCGGCAGGTACTCCAGCGCCGGGGCAAGCCAGAGTTCCACCCGCGTGTCGAAATCGCCTGAGCGCTCGCGCACCAACCTGACCGCCGACAGCTCGCGGTCCTCCACCTTGAGCCGCTCGGAAGCCCCGACCACAAAAATCCAATTTTCCGAACTCCGGGGCCCAATCGCCTGAAAAGGCAGCGGCATCCCCGGGCTGAAGCGGCGCGCGTTGCCACCCCACATGGCGGCGAGTTGGACAAATATGCTCAGCTGGTCTTGTGCCAGGGGCATCAGCGGGACATCCGGCGTGTTGGCACTAAAACTAACCAAACCCTTTGAACGCTGAAAGTGCGCAGCGACCTCACTGCGCACCTTGTCTCCAAAGCGCAGGGGCTCCAAGCCGCGCGGTGTCAGCTCCCCCTTGCTGGTTTGTACCCGTGAGCCCAATAAAAAATGGCTGATCTCCAGCCGAGCGTCGTAGGTTTTGCCGTCCTGCACCCACAGCAGCTCGCCGGCGACGTGGTACCCAAACCCCTTGACCCGGCCCGAGACCTCGTATTTCAGCCGGGTTGAACCGGGAAAGAGATAGTCGTAGAGCGGCTCAGAACCTGTGCGAGCGGGAGTGACCCCCGCCGCATCCGGTGGTCCCGCACCCGGCGCCGGTGGCGGGAGGGCGGCCGGCACGGGCAGGGGCTCCTGGGGCGCCGAAGTCGTACGTTCTTGCGACGGCATCGACGCCAGGGCCGATGGCCCAGGGGCCAGGGTGGGGGCCCCTGCGTCATTGGGGGGGGTGGAGACCGCCGTCCCCGATCGTTGGGGCGCAAGCGGCAAGGGTGGCACGGGCGGCGCTTGGGGCCGGGGGCTCGCCGGGGTGGCAAGCGCCAATGGACTCAGCGCATCCGCCGCGTCCGGACGAGGGTCAACCGGAACAGGAATGGTGCGGGTCGTGAACGGCCGGATCACGTCTGCAGCAACCACGCCAACCGTACCAGGACGCAGGACCTGCGCCAGGCCCTGCAGCACCAGCCCATGGATCCAAAGCACCCCCAAAACCACCAGCACCCCCGCCACCATCCCGGCGGGCAGGCGCAAAACCGGCACCCAAGGTCGAATCGCAGTGAGCCCTGATCCCAACTCAGCGGACATATCAGGGCTCCGGGACCTCGAACGCACAAGGCGTAAGCTCCCAATCCAGCAGCTCCGCGAGTCGGCATACGACCCAGCGCGCCTCAGCCGGTTCAAGCACCGCCTCCGGGCCAGAGATGGCGGACAGGCACTGCTCCAACACCGCACTGGCGTGCAGTTCTCGCGCGAGCTGCATTTGGCTGGCGGTAGGCGCCAGCGTTTGCGCCAGGTCTTCGCATAACTCGTAACGGGCTGCCACCACCTCGCGGGGGGTATGGGGCCGTGTCTTACCCGGCGCAACAAACAGCGCCACAAAGGAAGGCGGGATCTCGATCTGCGAAGCGTCTGACATCGGCGAGGCGTTCCTCAATGCTCAGCGGCAGCGGCTCGCAGTTTGTCTTTTTTGCTCAGGCGCTTGCCCTTGACGCCGCCATGGCCGGTCACATCCACCGGGCTTGGCGCCGCTGGAGATGCCACTTCGGTAGGCTCAAAACCCTCCACCGCTTCCAGCACCACGTCCAGCCCTTGGCGCTTTTCAATCAGGCGCCAGTGGGCCTCGGTGTCGGCTGTGACAAAGCTCACCGCCAAACCCGCCTGCCCCGCGCGCCCGGTTCGGCCGATCCGGTGGGTGTAGTCGTCGGCCGAGCGTGGCAAGTCGTAGTTCACCACGACTGGAAGCTCCACCACGTCGATGCCTCGCGCGGCCAGATCGGTGGCCACCACCACGCTGATCCGTGAGGCCTTGAAATCTTCCAACACCTGACTGCGTTTGCCCTGGCTGAGCTGACCATGCAGCGGCTCTGCGTTCAGGCCGGCTTTGCGCAACTTGTCGGCCACGATTTCGGCCGCGTACTTGGTAGCCACAAACACCAGCGTGCGGCTCCAGGCGTACTGCTTAATCAGGTGGCGCAACAACTGTGTTCGGGCGCGCGTGTCCACCGCGATCGCGCTTTGGGCAATGTCCGGCAGGGTTGAGGCGTCGTCTTGCACCTCCACGCGCACCGGGTCGTGCAGCAGGCTGTGCGCCAGCGCCGTGACCTGCGGGCCAAAGGTTGCCGAGAAAAACAGACTTTGGCGCTGCGCATTCAAGAGCCCCACAATGCGCCCCAGCTCTTCGCTAAAGCCCTGGTCCAGCAAACGGTCGGCTTCGTCCAGCACCAAGGTACGCACGCCGTCCAGGGTCAGGGCGTTGTGGTCCACCAGGTCCAGCAGACGCCCCGGTGTGGCCACCACGATGTCGCTACCCCCGCGCAGGCCCAACATTTGGGGATTGATGGACACGCCGCCAAACACCACGCTGATTTTGGGCGCAGGCACCAGACTGAGGGCCAGGCCCTTGAGCACGTCGCCCACTTGCACCGCCAGCTCCCGCGTGGGCACCAGCACCAGCGCCTGCACCCGACGCGGGCCCGAGCGTCGGCCCGCCGGGGCCAACACCAATTGCAACACCGGCAAACCAAAAGCCGCTGTTTTGCCCGAGCCGGTTTGGGCCCGCACCAGCACGTCCCGGCCTTGCAGAATGGCCGCAATGCTGCCCTCTTGCACCGGCGTCGGCGCCACAAAACCCGCCGCATGCGCTGCGGCGCACAAAGCACTGGAAAGACCGAGGGGAGAAAAAGGCATCAAGGAGGGAGCAATTGGAGGCAGGATAGGAGGCGCGAGACGCTCCCGCGCCGGGGTAGCGATTTTGCGCCCAAGAAAAAAACCACCGCCGGCCCGGGCATAAAACCAGAGCCTGCGGTGGTCATTGCGGCGTGGGCCGCCGAGGGATTAGCCCTTTTTGGCGTAGGCGCTGCACCATGCGGTGCTGGCCACCTGCTTGCCGGCAAACAGCGGGCAGTTGCCAGCAGCGTCGCCCGCTTTGCCTTGGAACAAGGCGCAATTGCCGCAGTTTTGGCCGGCCGCATATTTGGGGAACTTGGTCTTGTCGACCTTGGTCGCGTCCGCCTTGTAACCCAGGCTGGCTGCATTAGCGTCGGCCTCGGCCACCATGGGCGCGGCTGCAAAAACAGCGCCACCTGCCAGTGCGCAAGCGCCCGCACCGAGCTTGACCACAAATTCACGACGATTTGACATGTTGTATTCCATTTCTTAAAGAAGCAAATGGCGGCACCATAGCCGCACAAGGGTAGATTGTCAGGGAGGCTCGCTTACGGACGAATGACAGCCCGCAAAGACCCACGCAGACACTCAGCTAAACGCCCGACCCGCCGGACCGGCTGACACGGACGAAAAAACGGATCACGGGTGGGCGCGGCGACCCAAAATCTCAAAGGCAGGCAAGGTCTTGCCCTCCAATACCTCTAAAAAGGCGCCTCCGCCAGTGGAGATGTAGCCAATCTTCGACTCAATGCCATATTTGGCAATCGCCGCCAGCGTGTCCCCGCCCCCCGCGATGCTGAAGGCGCTGGAATCTGCGATGGCCTGGGCGACCACCTTGGTGCCGTTCTCGAAGGCCGCGAACTCAAAGACGCCCACCGGACCGTTCCAAACGATCGTGCCGGCGCGCATCAGTTGCGCCGCCAAGGCTTGGGCGGTTTGGGGGCCAATGTCCAAGATCAAGTCGTCATCGGCCACGTCGGTGGCGGCTTTGACGGTGGCTACGGCGTCGGCGGCGAAGGTCTTGGCGGTGACCACATCGGTCGGAATGGGCACCGCCGCGCCGCGCGCTTGCATCGCCTCAATCACCGCCTTGGCCTGGTCCAGCAAATCGGGCTCGGCCAGGCTTTTCCCGATCTTCAGGCCAGCCGCCAGCATGAAGGTGTTGGCAATCCCACCGCCCACGATGAGCTGGTCGACATTGGCCGCCAGGCTTTTGAGAATGGTGAGCTTGGTGGACACCTTGGAGCCCGCCACGATCGCCACCAGCGGGCGTTTGGGCGCCAGCAGGGCCTTGGCAATGGCATCCATTTCGGCGGCCAGCAGCGGGCCGGCACACGCCACACCCGCGTATTCGGCAATGCCATAGGTGCTCGCTTCGGCACGGTGGGCGGTACCAAAGGCGTCATGCACAAAAATATCGCACAGTGCCGCCATCTTGCGCGCCAGGGCGGGATCGTTCTTTTTCTCGCCGGGGTTGACGCGGCAGTTTTCCAGCATCACCACCTGGCCTGGAGCCACGGCGACACCCTCGACCCAATGGGCGACCAGCGGCACCGGGCGACCCAGCAGCTCGCTCAGGCGCTGGGCCACCGGCGCCAGTGAGTCGGCGGGCTGGAAAGCGCCCTCGGTCGGTCGGCCCAGGTGCGACGTGACCATGACGGCAGCGCCGGCGTCCAGCGCCATTTGGATGCAGGGCACACTAGCGCGGATGCGCGTGTCTTCAGTAATGGCCCCCTGGGCGTCCTGGGGGACGTTCAAGTCAGCCCGAATGAACACCCGCTTGGCAGCAACGGAGCCCTGGGCGCACAGATCAGAAAAGCGGATGGCGTTCATGGTAGTGACTTTGGTAGTGTGGAAGGAATGGGGACAGTTCGGGCGCGCATTTTAGGCAGGCATTGGCCGCACGCCCAAGCGCCGCGCCTTACCAGCCCAGCCCGATGTGCAGCGGCAGGTAGACCGCCATGCCGCAGACGATCGTTCCCAAGACCGCATTTCCCACCCCCTTGCGCCAGAAGAAATAAGCGGCACCCGCCACCGCGCCATACAAACGGGCGTCGAGCAGGGTGTGGATAAACACGCCCTGGGTCATGACCACCTCGGGAATCACCACCGCCGACAGCGCCGCCATGGGGGCGTACTGCAAGCCGCGTTGCGCCCAGCGTGGAAGCGCCCACTCGGCATCTGAAATAAAGAAGAATGACCGAGACACCACGGTAATCAGCGCCATTAGCACGATCGTGATCAACGTACTGGCGTGGCTGCCCGCCACCGCCGCGTCCCACCAGGCCTGGAAAGTCGCGAGGCTCATGGCGCTGGGGGCGGGGCAAAGGCCGGCCGCGACTCCAAGGCCATGCACAGCAGCACCGCGACCCCAATCGCCGCCAGAATATTGAGCTTGAGCGGCAAAGCGTAGGCCGCAACCGCAACGGCCCCGGCGACTGCCCCGGCGACCCAGCGCAACCGGCTGGTGGCCAGGGAACACAAAATGCCCGTCAAGGCCAGCACGCCCGCAAATCCCAGACCCCAGGACCCGGGAATGAAATTGGCCAAGGCCACCCCCAGCACACTGGCCGACATCCAGCTCAGCCAGTTGATGCTGGCATTGCCCGCCAGGTACGCCATTTGCGCCGCGCGCCCATCCGCGTCGGAGGCCGGCAGGGGATGGCGGCGCACAAACAGCACGTAGGTCAGGTCAGCGGTGAAGTAACCGGTGACCAGACGCTTCCAGCGCGGCAAGTGCATCAGGTAGCCGCGCATATGGGCGCTAAACACCACAAAACGCAGGTTCACACAAAAGGCGGTGACCAGAATCACCCACACCGGCGCACCCGCAATGAACAGGGGAATCGCGGCAAGTTGCGAACTACCGGCAAACACCAGCAAGGCCATGCTTAAAGACTCCAGCGTTCCCATGCCCGACTTGACCATGGCCACGCCGGTCATCAGACCCCAGGCCGCAATGCCGGGGGCTGCGCCCATCATTTCAATAAAGCCTTGCCGAAACTCGGGATGGCGGCGGTTTTCTCGCAGAAAGAACATGCGGCGGCGTCAGTCCGGCGTCGGCAGCGCATCGGGCAGGTCAAACACCATGCCCGGCGCGAGCGCAAAGCCCCGCAAAAACTCGGCCGCCCCCAAGCGCTTGGCGCCCGGGCGCTGCACAACCTCCAAGCGCAGTACCCCGTCACCGGTTTGCACCTGGAGGTGCTGGGCGTCGGCGCACAGCACCGTGCCGGGCGCAGCGCCAGAGGCCGGCGCAGGCTCCTGCAGTGCCTGCGCGCCCCAGACCTTCAGCGTTTCGCCCGCGATCCGCGCCGTGGCACCCGGAAACGGGTCGAAGGCCCGCACCCGGCGCGCAATCTGCAGTGCGTCAAGGCGCCAGTCGATTGCGGCTTCACTTTTGTCGATCTTGTGCGCGTAGGTCACGCCCACTTCGGGCTGGGGTCTGGCCTGCCATGCGGCGGGATCGGCCAGCGCTTGCACCACCAAACGTGCGCCCAAGGCCGCCAACCGGTCGTGCAACACGGCCGTGGTGTCCAACGGGCCAATCGCCACACGTTCTTGCAGGAGCATGGGGCCGGTATCCAGGCCTGCGTCCATTTGCATGATGGTGACACCGGTATCCGCGTCGCCCGCTTCCAGTGCGCGGTGGATCGGTGCTGCCCCGCGCCAGCGCGGCAGCAAGGAGCCATGAATGTTCAAGCAGCCCCATTGGCCCGGGCCGGCCAGGGTGTCGAGCACCCACTGCGGCAGGATCAGGCCATAGGCCACCACCACCATCGCGTCCGCCTGCGCATCGATGATCGCCTGCCGGGCGGCGGCTGCATCTTGGGCGTATCTACCGTCCAGGCGCAGGCCCTGGGGTTGGGCCACAGGCAGTCCGTGCTCCAGCGCAAATTGCTTGACCGCTGAGGCTTGCAGCTTCATGCCCCGCCCCGCCGGGCGATCGGGCTGGGTGAGCACCAGAGCGATGCTGTGGCCAGCGGCATAGAGTTGCTCCAGCGCGCAGCGGGCAAACTCCGGCGTACCAGCAAAAATCAGCCTCAACGGGCGTCCTCGCGCTGGGCCTTGAGCATTTTGGTCTTGATGCGGTTGCGCTTGAGCGGCGAAAGGTATTCCACAAAAACCTTGCCCATCAGGTGGTCCATCTCATGTTGGATGCACACCGCCAGAAGTTCCTCGGCCTCGATGACGCGGTTTTGGCCTTGGTCGTCCAGCGCGCGGACATGCACCGCGTCGTGCCGCGTCACCCCGTCGTAAATTCCGGGCACCGACAGACAACCCTCTTCATTGAGATGGGTTCCGGGGCTGGTCCACACCAACTCCGGGTTCACCAGCACCAAGGGCTGGTTGCGCTCCTGCGACACGTCAATCACGATCACGCGCTCGTGCACATCGACCTGGCTGGCCGCCAAGCCAATGCCATTGGCGTCGTACATGGTTTCCAACATATCGCGCACCAGTTGCGTGATGCGATCGTCGATGTGAGCCACCGGTTTTGCCACGGTGTGCAGACGACGGTCGGGGAAGGTAAGAATGGGAAGTAGAGCCATAGTGCCAGCGAAGATAAGTGCGTATTTTCGCTTTTTTGCCGGCCCTTGCAGTCCAAAAAGGCCAAAACCGCGCCACAGCGCGGCCATTTCGCGGCAATAATTAACAAAAACACAATCTGTTTAAATTTGGGAAATCCTGATGCCTCAATGGAACATACCCCGCTGCGCTTTGCACCTGATGATCAGCCTGACGCTGGCGCTGGCCGGGCTGGCCTGCGCGCAAACCGCCGCCAAGCCCCCACCCGGTGTACCGCCCACCGAGCGGCTTTCGCCGCAAGAACGCAGCGAAGCCCTTTCGCTGCCGCTCACCAGCGCCATCAAACGCCAGCTGATTGAGCCCTTTTTGGCGGAGCCCATGGTGATCGATGAGGCCGTGGCCTTGGCCGCCCCACGGATCGTGGCCGCGCAGGAAGGCCGCGTGCTACTGTCGCGCGGCGACCGCGCCTATGCCCTCAGTGCCCACGGCAGCCCGCTCGAGCTCAAGGCAGACAGCGAACAGCGTTTTAGCGTGTTTCGCCACGCCAAAGCGCTGAAGGACCCCGCCAGCGGCGAAGTGCTGGGCTACGAGGCACAGTTCATTGGCACCGCGTTGCTGGTAGCCAGCGAAGGCAGCGAGACCGTTCAAGAACAGGGCCGCGAGGTGCAGCGCGTCGTGCCGGCCACGCTTTTAATCACCGGCGCCAATGAAGAAATCCGCGCCGGCGATCGCCTGTTGGTGCGCACCAGCGAACGGCGGATACCGATGGTTCCGCATCCGGCCGTCACGGGTACCGTGGCCCAGATCATTTCGGTCTATGGCAGCGCCGTGGTGAATGCCGGCTCGAACCAAGTCATTGTGGTCAACCAGGGCCGGGGCAACGGTTTGGAGCCCGGCCATGTGATGGCCATCCAAAAACGCCGCACTCAGACCACCGAAGCCAACGATCCGACGCGTACCCCTTTGCTCCTGCCTGAAGAACGCAATGGCCTGGCCATGGTGTTTCTGAGCTTTGAGAAGGTGTCGTATGCACTGGTGGTTCAGGTCACCGACTCCGTGCGCGTTGGTGACCGATTGACTGCCCCTTAGGCCTTGGCCTGTGCAAGCCTCATTGACCCGCGACGAGCTATCCGATTGGCTGCGACTGCAGCTCACGCCGGGAATCGGTAACACGTCGGCGCGCAAATTACTGGCAGCCTTCGGTCTACCGTCTGACATCTTCGGTCAAGGCCTGACGGCCTTGCGCGAGCGTGTGGGCGAAACAAAAGCCCAGGCCCTGCGACAAACGCCCGCAGGATTTGCCGAGGCACTGGACGCCACGTGGGCATGGTTGCAGGCGGCGCCGGAACAACGGCGCATCCTCAGCTTGGCCGATCCGGACTACCCCGCCTCGCTCTTGAACACCGAGGACCCGCCATTGATGCTGTACGCCATGGGCCACAGCGCGGCATGGGAACCTGGCGCGTTGGATGCGATGCGCTGCGTTGCGATCGTCGGCAGCCGCAACCCCACCCCACAGGGCGCCATCAATGCCCGCGAATTTGGCAGCGCCTTGGCGCAGGCCGGACTCACCGTGGTTTCCGGCCTGGCGCTTGGCGTGGACGGCGCAGCGCACCAGGGTGCATTGCAGGGCGCAGGCGGTGGACCGATTGCCACCGTTGCGGTGGTCGGCACGGGACTGGACCGGGTCTACCCCAAGTCCCACCTGGAACTGGCGAAGCAAATCGCCGCACAGGGCCTGTTGCTCAGCGAATATCCCCTGGGCACTCCGCCGATGGCGGCCCATTTTCCGCAACGCAACCGCATCATTTCTGGTCTGAGCCTGGGTACGCTGGTCGTAGAAGCTGCGTTGCAGTCGGGGTCTCTGATCACGGCGCGCCTGGCCTTGGAGCAGGGCAAGGACGTGTTCGCGATCCCGGGCTCCATTCACAGCACGCAGTCCCGCGGCTGCCATGCGCTGATCAAACAAGGCGCCAAGTTGGTCGAAAGCGCCCAAGACATCCTCGAAGAGCTCGGCGCCCCCGTGCTCCGCGCGCGCGCCAGCGAGGTCGGGTCGGCGCCTGACGGGTTAGCGCCGGACGACGGCCTGACGCCGGAGCAAACCGCATTGCTTCAGGCGCTGGGGTTTGAACCCAGCAGTCTGGATGCGCTGCAGGCCCGTACCGGACGGGATACGCCGCACCTACAAGCAGAGCTCATGGGGCTGGAGTTGCAAGGCCGGGTCATGCGCGTGCCGGGTGGCCTTTTTCAGCGCCAAAACAGTGCATGAATCGATTGGAAACACGTTAAACTGAATAATAGTTTTCTATTCGAAAATTACCAAATAAGTTCAGTCCATAACAATTTAACGAATACTTATCTTATGGCCCAGTCTGAAACCCCTGACATCCTTACCACCCAACAAGCCGCTCGGCTGCTGGGCCTCTCCACCACCACCGTGCAAAAAATGGTTGCCAATGGCGAACTCGATGCCTGGGTCACCTCTGGGGGACACCGGCGCATTTACCGCGCTGCGGTGGAAAAGATGATGCCCACCCGCCCGGATGGCCACTATTCGAGCGAGCCCCGCGCCCTGCGCGTATTGCTGGCTGAGGACGACGCCCTGCAAGTGGCGTATTTCGAGTCACTGATCAAGCGCTGCGGTCACCCGGTGTCTTTGGTCGTGGCCGCCGACGGCTCGCAGGCGCTCATTCAGATTGAACGCCAGCGCCCCGATGTGGTGGTGACCGACCTGATGATGCGGCCATTCGACGGCTATCAATTGGTGCGCGCACTCGCCACAGAACCCGAATACCACTCCATTGATGTGCTGGTCGTCACCGCCAAAAGCCCCATAGAGGCCCGCACCGATGGCATGCTGCCCAACTGGGTCACGGTGTACCAAAAGCCGGTACAGGTTGATCGGTTGGTGGGCTATCTAGAGGCCCTTGGCGGGCGCATCGCCCGCGGCGCATGAGCGTCTAGACGGTCGCCCCTGCGTTGGGGTCGTTGGGATCGTTGTCCTTCTTGACCGGGGCCTTGATCAGGTCTTCCCGCTGAATGCCGAGCCACATCGCAATGGCGGCCGCCACGAACACCGACGAGTAAATACCAAACAAGATGCCAATGGTGAGTGCCAGCGCAAAGTAGTGCAGCGTCGCGCCACCAAACAGCAGCATGGACAGCACCATGATCTGCGTGCAGCCGTGGGTGATGATGGTGCGGCTGATGGTGGAGGTGATGGCGTTGTCGATAATTTCTCGGGTGTCCATGCGGCGGTAGCGGCGAAAGTTTTCGCGGATCCGGTCAAAAATAACGACCGATTCATTGACCGAATACCCCAGCACCGCCAGCACAGCGGCCAACACCGGCAGTGAAAATTCCCATTGGAAAAATGCGAAAAATCCGAGAATGATGATGACGTCGTGCAAATTCGCAATGATGGCCGCCACCGCAAATTTCCATTCAAAGCGAATGGCCAAGTACAGCATGATGCCCACTACGACAAAGGCCAGCGCCTTCAGGCCATCGGTGGCGAGTTCGTCACCGACCTGCGGACCGACAAATTCGGTACGGCGCAGCGTGGCACTGGGGTCCAGCGCCTTGAGGGCGCCGAGCACTTGTTCGCTTTGTGCGCCCGATGTGCTGCCTTTTTGAACCGGCATGCGGATCAACACGTCTTGGGCTGTGCCGAAGTTTTGCACCTGCACGTCTTTCAGCCCCAGGGCGTCCACGCTGCTGCGAATGGCCTGCAAATCTGCGCTTTGGCTG
>Ga0214921_10003359_pt1 | contig 24579 bp, 18 predicted proteins | sample LL1505_MetaG_FD_177992 | JGI IMG/M metagenome (GOLD analysis project Ga0214921, IMG submission 177992) | Freshwater microbial communities from Lake Lanier, Atlanta, Georgia, United States - LL-1505 | ecosystem: Environmental > Aquatic > Freshwater > Lake | place: USA: Georgia | collected...
TGACTACAATTGCATAATCGATATAACACCGGTGGATTCCATTGATAGTAGTTTTGAGGTATTTTTCATGCCCGGCCAAATCAATATATGTTATATGGCGTTCGCTAGTATTTGTGTCAGATGATTGACGCGTTCTTGTATCCGGGTCGAACGCTTGACGCGTTCTTGTATCCGGGTCGAACGCTTGTCGCGTTCTTGTATCCGGGTCGAACGCTTGTCGCGTTCTTGTATCCGGGTCGAACGCTTGTCGCGTTCTTGTATCCGGGTCGAACGCTTGTCGCGTTCTTGTATCCGGGTCGAACGCTTGTCGCGTTCTTGTATCCTGGTCGAACGCTTGTCGCGTTCTTGTATCCGGGTCGAACGCTTGTCGCGTTCTTGTATAATGATGTGTCACGCAACTTGTGCGGCCTGTTGTGAGTTCGTGCTTGTGTTTCATAACGAGTGTCCTAGCACGACCACGGCCATCATCTAGGACATCTTTTGTTAAAACCCCCGTCAATGTACTCTTACCGCTATCCACATTACCCATAATACCAATCCTGAGTTCGGTAATATTAGGATTAGGTAATTGCGATTTGTTTTGCTCATGAGTAGATTGAATTTGATGTGCTAGGTTATCAGTTATTGGTTGCTGCGCCATGATTTTTATTTGTAGTTGTATTATTTTAAGAGTTGCCAAAAGCTATTAAAAATTAATGCGTATGAATTTGGGTAAAACAATTTTTACACAAATTTAATTTTGTTTATAATTCTGTTATTTTTGTTAATATTTGTTCTACAGTAATATTTTTTTGGGTATTCAATTTAGTATAATCAAAATTAGGGAATAGCATTTCTCTTGCTGGTTCTGGTATACACCATATATTAAAATTTTGTCTTAATTTTTTGCTAGAATTTGCAATTTCTAACTCTGATAATTCATTTGAAAATGTTGTTGCTTCTTGAATAGAATTTGAGGCAAAAAATGGGTATCCTTTATGTGCTGAGTTAGTATTCAAATCATTTAACTTACTAATAGAATCTTCATCTTGATATGGTGGGTTGTAAAAATCATTACTAAAATAATCTCTTATTTTAGCAAAAATATTATCACTTTTAGCATACCCTTTCCAAAATTTGGTAATATAATTACGCTTCCATGTCGCAAATATACTAATTACCATTGATATAAAATATAAACAAATTGGGGATTTATTTGTAGTTTTTGGCTCATAAAATATTTCAATTATTTTTTGGGCTCTTTCAATATTACCAAGTTTAGTAAATTTTTCCTTAAGTACTGAATAATATATAGGTATATTATCAAGGTTATGTGCTTTCAACATTTGCATAAATAAACATAAATTATATAGTTCTTTTCTACTCAATGTTTCATCATTACTAAATTGAATTATTCTATCATAAAAAACTTTATTAGTTTCTTTTAAATTCTGAAAGTTTGATTTTAAAATGATATATTTTAAAATATAACGAATATCAGATAAAATATGCTTTCTCCATATTGCTTTTGCTTTGATTATATGTAAAACACTATCAAAATTACGAGTAATCTCTATTTGTAATTCAGTAGGTAATCTTGTATCATCTAGGATATCGTCAAAACTATTTGAAGCTGATACTGATGATATATCACCGCTAGATGATTTTTTTTTTAAAGTAAAATTAGACTGTTTAGATTGTTTGGCTTTCAGTGTGAACGGTAATAAAAATCCTGGAGGTATTAGTGAGGTGTAAGGTTTCGCCATTTTAATATTAAAAAACAAAAAAACACAAAACACAAAAAAGACCAAAAAATATATCTTGATTAACCTAGCATATCAATTAGCGTAGACACTCTATTATAAGCCCTGCCCGAAGGGTGGTTTTATGAGCGGCTAGGACTTAATGTGAATGGTATCGCACAGCACTATTAGCATTTTTGAATTTCGTTTGGCGGAATAATCATCCACTCGGTATTCTGATAATATTTGGGTTGTTCCCAAAGATTAGGTTCAGCTAGGACTATATTTTTGGCCGTCCAAATAGGTTGATAAGTCATATAATCCCGGATACCATTGGTAATTTGCTGGATTGATTCAGATTCATTCATCTTACCATATCCACAACAAAATGATGTCATTAAGATATCTACATCTGATAGGTTTTCACCACGATTAACCAGGATATTATATAGTACTGCCATAGTCGCATAATATGCATTCCGGGTATCGGGAACGGCTTGCGGTAATAACATTGTTGGTGCAACCACTAATGATTTTTTGGGTTGTTGGGTTTGTTGTGGGTCTAGGATAATTGAACTACCAATTGGCAAATAGTGTCTACCTAGTAATGTTTGCCGGCCTAGTGCACGGACTTGTTGTTTAACTAGGGGTTCAATCCCTGGGAAAACTTGCCGGCTTAATGCGTAATCAATACCGCCATCCATAAAACAAAGACTATTTGCGGGTGATACATAATAAGTCATCCTAGCTGTGCTTCTAGGTTGGTAATCCTGGATTTTCATAACCAAGGATTCAAATCCATGCTGCCTGATTTTTTCTGCATAGGTTTCAGATAGTGTTATAAATATGATTGGCATTTAAATACTATTTGCTATAAAAATAAACCGGGAATAAAACTAAATAACAATAATAATATTGGGTTGTCAATAAGTATTAACTAATTCCATTAGATCTGGTAAGAGTTGGTCGGCCATTACACGGGCATTCGTTGCATGAATTACCAGATTAATTAAGTCAGACCAGAATTGGCGTTCTGTTGAATTCCAGAACCACAAATAAGTCGGTGCAGACAGAATTTTATCAACTGGATATGGTGTGCGAGAGATTTCATTTTGTGCGCTATGTATCTTGGTTATAATCTGGTCTAATGTATCTGTGTGTGCTGATATACCTAGCTGTTTAAGTGCATCAACTGCAACTAACCTTTCCGTGAAAACAAGATGATGATGTAAATTAATAGTCCGTTCCCATACCGGTGTTAATTTAGGTAGTGTAATAGCTTGTTTATAGTACTTATCTTCCAAGAAATCACAAATTGCACTAATTAAGCGGGTGAATCTGGAAAGCGTCAGTGTATAAGCTTTTTCTGGCGTCCAATCTGTTAAAGCTAGGTCAATATTTTGTAATTGGCTCATTCCGCTAAAAAAGGAGGTGGTATACGGTTATTTATCTATTAAGAATGGTATTATCCTATTGTTTTAGAATATACATATGTTTTTGTTATTAAAACCATCGGTGGCGTTTAATCTTAATATATCGTTAAGTATATTATTTTAGACCACCATACTAGGGTGGCAAATATGTACCGTCAAGTACCTAATTTAAGACCACCCTATTCGGGTGGCAAATATGTACCGTCAAGTACCTAATTTAAGACCACCCTATTCGGGTGGCAAATAGGTACTTGACTAGTAGAGGTTAGTATGGTCTTAAATACCATACTAGGCGGTACTTGGCTAGTAGAGGTTAGTATGGTCTTAAATACTATACTATGCAGTAATTTAGACCATATTTTGCAGTAAAACAACTTTTAATATAAATTTAACACAAAAGGGAAAAATTAATTTACTATTTTCTCTCTCACATACAGTTAGGTACCATATTTAAAAGACCACCCTATTCAGGTGGCAAATAGGTACCTAACTAGTAGAGGTTAGTATGGTCTTAAATACCATACTAAGCGGTATAACCAGCCAATTGCTACTACCAGCGAACCGTGACACCAAGACACCAATACACCAATACACTATAGTGTCATACCAACAACTCTACCCACTTTGGTCTTAATGTCAGTCAGATTAGCACCAACTGTCCTATCCATCACTTGATTGCCACCCACCAAATATAGAATGGTAGGCATCGCGGCAATCTGGAATGCATTAACAGTATCCTCATGATCTGGGTCTTCCACATCGACCTCCATGAATCGCACATTTGGTAGTTTTTGCGCTAGTTCAACCAGTTTCGGGTGTAGCGCCTTACAAGGACCACACCACGAAGCCTTACAATCTAGCACCACCAGCTGTTGCGGATGTTGTCGGCAATATTCTACTATTTCCTTATAGTTCGCCGGTTTCGCAATTGGCATTTCACACTTTGGGTTATGCTTTTGTTTATATTACTTTTGTGCTAGAAAATATTTTTAAGCTGATTTTATTATGGTATCAATACAACGTAGGGTGAGTTTTTGTTGGTAAGTTGTACGGATATTGTGTTGAATTGCTTTCAATGTTTTCCCTAGTTTATATTGTCCTAGAATAGTATCCTTGATAGTATCACTTGTTAATTCCGACACATTCGACGCCACACAGTCTGACATCACTACGCCCGCTTCTGGATAGTCTATTTTCTGTCCCGGGCTATAAGGCGGTGGTGCCGAATCCGTTTGTTCGTAATGCCATCCTAGTTTTGCACCTAGACTAGTTTGTGTGTAACCATCTATATATAAGATTCGGCCACTTGCAGATGTTCCGTGTGCTTGCATATGGCATTCCTTACAAAGGTTCACTAGGTTCCATGTATTATTCTTATGATATTTGGCCTGAGTAATTGGGTCAGTAATAATCCCGAGTTTATCCGCCGAACATTGGTTATCAATATGATGCACGTCTATTTGCCCGCTGGAACCACATACTTCACATGAATCTACAAGTTTCTCAGAATTGAAATGGCTTGTCTTTTGCGGGGCCAGGCTTGTAGGTAGAGGTGCCAAACTTGTAGATGATAGTGTTGTACCATTGTTTTGTAGACGACCACTAAATCGACCTAGAATATCACCTCTCTCTATACCTAGTCGGATGCGTTCGGCTTCACGAATAAATTCAAGGTCTAGGTTCATACTACGGCATACTATAATACCATAACTTTGCGGTCCATTACCCGGCCGGAGTTCACGGTCATATATTAGGACAGACGGGTCTTTTGCATCAATTCTAACAGCCAAGTGAAAGAACTTAAGATTTTCCAGGGCACAGACTTCAGGGATTTCACTCAAGAAATGCAAGTGAGTAGCAAAGATGAAATTAGCCCGGCGTTGGGACAAGAGTTTCAGCCCGCTAGCTACGATAGCTGTGGCATCTAGAGTTTCAGTGCCACTACACAATTCATCGCCCAAAATCATGCTCCGTTCATTGGCATATTTTAGGATAACCTTGAATTCACGCATTTCTACCTCGAAACTACTCAGACCCGCATAAATATCATCATTATTACGGATACGTGTGAAGAGATATGAATACGGGGCAAAGACGAATTCACTTGCCGGAACCCAAAAACCTGCCTGAGCCATCACTATAGCACAACCAACCGCCTTCATGGTCGTGCTTTTGCCGCTTGCATTAACACCAAATAGAAGCATTCCATCTTGCCCTGGAACGCCAAATTCCAGATTATTAGTTACATACCTTGTTTTTCTGTGGATTTGTTCTACTATAGGATGGCGTAGTGATTTGGCTTGTAGGAATGATTTTTGGCTGTCGTGGGCGGTTGATGTACCAATCACTGGTTTAGTATATCCATACCGGCTCGCAACAAAGGCGGCAGCTTGCACGACATCAATTTCACCCACGAACACACATACCCGATTAATTAGTGAATGATTAGCCCGATAGAATTTCTGCTGCCAATCCTGGAATTCAGTCTTTAAGATCCGGCGCAGGTTTTCGACGCCTGCTGTCAAATTCTTGCTAGATAGGTGCAAGTATTCGGTGCGGATTTGCCATGCATTTTTGCGAAGAAATTCAAACCGAATATCCGACATGGGAATTTGGTATGAGCCAATAGTAATCACCGTGGATTTGGCTACGGAATCAAGAAGCTCCTTATTCTTATCATTCAGGTAAAGATAGGTTCCTAGCCTAGTATTGCTATCCGACTTAATATATTCATTCGGGTTGTCAGCTAGGTTATCATCATTTCCTATATCTAGGTCATTAGTAGGTAATTTCTTCTTAGTAGGTTTCTTATTGCTTGCTGTTGTGCTTATAGCAGATGAATCAACAAATGTTTGCTGTTGGATAATTAGTTTGGTTAATTCTTGAGTGAGCTTCGCAACGAAATCTCGGTCAAGTGCGATGGCCCTAGTTGTATCATCCGCCTGCTTACTAACTCCAGATTGGAAAATATTATCCGTAATCATCGACCAATGGTTGGCACAAACCTGGTAATTAAATATTTTTGGGAATGATTCATGAAGTGACACAAGTTCTTGGCGTTCGACATCGCTAATTTGATTCGTGTTTGTAAGTTGGATACCTAGCTCTTGAACTAGGCTATCAAGTTCGCCAGCACTTTGTAGTGAAGTGGCAAATAATTCCATATCTGCAGGTACTAGTTTATGAGTCGCAATTTTACGCATGAATTTAGGGATATCGCGGATTTGGCATAGTATATGTCTCAGACGGGAAAAAGGCGTATTAATTTGTTCGGCACCTGGTTTAGTTAGGTATCCTGCATGAATATCAATGACTTGACCTATTAGCTCATATCGTGCACGGAGTTCATCCGAGTCTGTAATAGGAGTGCTAAGGCGTTGCCTAAATAGCCTGCGACCGATAACTGATTTGGTCTTATCCAGCAAATCAAGTAGACTAATTTTGCGGCGGGTATTATTAATTTGGTTATCAGCTACTAGTTCACTATCCCGGCTCATTTGGCTAACTCGGGTATTTGCAGTAGGGTCAATTATATCTAATTGTTGTAGGCAGTTATTAGCGAGCATGAGGTATTTACCGCTGCTGCGATGGATTTCAGGGCGTTCAAGAAGAGTAAGAATAGTCGTGTCATGTTGGAATATATATTCAAGTGCTAGGACAATCGACAGTCGGCCAAATTCCATTTGTTCTGCCAACCCTAGTTCTTCTAGGATACATCCACGGCCTTGATAATCTGCAAATGCTTTACCAATAATTACTGCTTGAACGGGCTTCTGCTTATATTTATCTGCAGGAGCAGTGTGAATGAATCGGCAAGTCCGGTTTTGTAGTCCTAGACCAGTAGTTAATTCTTGGTCGCTAAATAATTTATAGTCGGTAACACTATTGCTTGTTCCAGTGGTTCCAGTACTAGGTCCTAAATCACAATGTACGATGACCTCTGCAGGGTTCCGGATAGTAATAAGTTTAACTAGCTCACTAAAGAGAACGCTAGGTTCATGGATATTCCCGCAATTCAATTCTTGCACGCCATTATTACCATTGATGCAATCTGCATAGTAAACGCCGCAATTAAGACTAGTGCCGCCGTTCATCCGACTGTGTGTCGCCCGGAAATAGATATACATAAGGACATTGCTAATACTATCACTTTCGAAATTAATACCCGGGCTAATAATGGTTTTAAGAACACGTTTGAATTCATCCACGCCTGCTGCCATCTTTTCCTGGACATATATGGCAACTGTCCATCCATGTTGGTCGACAAGGCGTTCCAAATATGGGTCAGCATATTCTTCTTTCACGCCGGCCATATATACTTCGACTTGTGGGTCGGCCATAACTAGCATCTTTTTGCGGGCTATTTTGATATCTAGGTCAGCAGCGACGTCCCAGACATTGCCTAGTGTACGACCATCCGGCCATTTGAAACCATATACTTCAAAAAAAGACCCGACTTGCATCCAGACAGTGAGGCGTTGCTTACCTAGCTCTTCCTGATGCCGCTTCAAGACTTCCATATAAAATTCAGTGGTTTTCTGGTCTTTCCCGTTATCCGAAGTATATTGTTTTTCCTGGGGTTGTAAAGTTGCCATCACTTTGGCTAATTTATCAGTCCGTTTCACTTTTGTTGCAGGCATCTTAGATTATTATTTAGAATATTATTGAAAAGATTGGGTTTAAATTGTCTTGGTTGTATTGACTTATCAAGTTGTGCTAGAATATGTTTAAGCCGCAACTACCTAGGATTGGTCTGTCTAGGCCTAGATACTGTCTACACTCAATTCTAAGCCCACCCCCTAGAGGGCGGTGAATCGGTGTAACGTCGATGACGGGCGTAGCCAGTTCGCCCTCATTAGTGCCTAAAGACTGGGGTAAAGACCCAGTGGCTATGGTATGCGATATGAGTTTGTGCTAGGTTATTAATAATCAGCATCCGGTAAAACATTATATATAATCCCAATAAACATAATAAAAAATATATAAGTACTAAACCCACCAAAAAATGAATACCGACCCGTTATTTGTCATTATGGTTATAACTCATCAGAAAAACTTGGGGAAACCACCTAAATGGATATTAGTATATCGGGAATATTTAGAAGGTTTCCCTTGGATAAAGATAAATGTTATATATGGCGGAGATGAACCTAGCCTTGAAATAAAACAAATCCTACCAGAGAATTTACAGGAATATTACAAACATGTCCTAGCGAGCGATCATTATGAAGATTTACCACAAAAAGTAATAGCCGGTGTCAAACATATTTTTTCTGAATGGCCGACTGTAAAAGGCATTTTCAAAATTGATGATGATGTAGAAATTATTAATATGGCCAAATTCATCGCAAATGCTATAAATTTGATTTCAGAAGGGATTCAATATGCTGGAATAACAACATCAGTTAATTATACAGAATCCAACCATCATATTGGCAAATGCAATAACCCACTATTAAATATTAGTTTGCGCCTCAACCCTAATATAATATATTGCGGCGGTCCTTTATATTTTTTGGGTCCGGAAAGTGTTAAATTAATAAGTACATCAACAGAATATCAAATTAATACGATTTATGAAGACAACTTAATGGGATATATCCTATATACTTATGGAAAAATACCCCCTGTATTCAATCCTTTGTATTACAACTTGGATGATTTGATAAAACCCAGGAATAAGCGACCTCCATCAGTAAGCCAGATATTAACAATTCATAATGGTAATCATAATAATAATTTATTAATGCGATATTTTCAAAAAACTAATTTACCTATTATACCACAAGGTTCTAGGCGGAGACAAATGCTAACAAATAATAATGAATTAGCACCTGAATTAGAACCTGAATTAGTACCTGAATTAGCACCTGAATTAGCACCTGAATTAACAAGTGGATTAGCTGAATTGGACTGTAAATTAGGTGAATTGGATATCGGCAATGAAAATATTGATAACTCAGAATTAGAAATATTAGATACCAAGCAAATTATCGTACATCGGCAAGAAAAACAACAAAGACACAATTATAAACAAATTTCAAATCAATTCGTTATGCGCAAAAAATTAAATTTTTTATTGCATCAAAATTCCATTACCAATTATATAACTGTGCATGGTGGATTATGTAATAATTTATTTCAAATCTCATCAACTTGGCATTATGGGCTAATAGGACAAGGTAATTTTATTAGGTGTTTTGCCGGCGCGATAAATCATAAACAACTTACCGATGATATTATTAATTACTATCAAACCTATTTATTCCCAAAAAATAATTCTATTCCTCCTAGAGCCAGTATTAATCATAAACCCAAATATATTGACATTTGTCAACGTTGTTTTGAATATCTAGGCTTAATTTATGACCCTGCAAAACTAATTATTCATAAAGACTATTTTCAACATACACAATATATTAATACATTTCGTCTAGATACAGTGTGGCGGCATATTATTAATATTGACTGTATGGATGAATTATTCCTAGCACATAATGATATTGATTGGCAGCAACGCAATAATTTCTTTTCAGTACATGTGCGATTAGGAGATTATTTACAATCGGATATTCATAATATCAATTATTCGCAGCAAATATCTAGGGTGATTACAGAATTATTGGCTGCGCCGGAGAATAATACAGCTAGGTTTATATTTTTCACTGATGATTATGAACTGCTAACAAAGAATATATGCAAATATTTTCTGAATGCGGATGATTATAGCCAGAGATATTCTATCATTAATGAACCAGACCCAGTAAAAACTTTACGATTGATGGCGGCGTGTTCTAAAGGGCATATTTTGTCAAATTCATCATTTAGCATATGGGGTGCAATATTAAATCCTAACCAGTTGAAACAAGTTTATTTACCCAGGAAATGGTTGAATTCTCCGGAAGGTGAAGATATAACAGAGTCTTTTAAAGATATTAGTGCTCATCAGTTTTTTTACTGAAATAAATAGAATGCTACAAAATAAATTACTGTTTTTTGAACACCATTATAGTATTTTTAAACCATGATAGCGTAGAGCCGGCTCGCAGCATATTTTCGGTGGATATATCATTAACGTATCCGAGTGCAGCAAATTTAGATTTGATATAATCATTATTCCTAGTATTAAAATGTCCGTACCCGCCTTGCCCTTCTATCGCCCAACTAAGAATAATACCTGATTTGTTATTATTATGTAAATTATTTATGAACGTGTCCTCATATTGCGGTGGTAAATGCTCACCGACTTCCAATGACATTACCCAATCATACGGTTCATCAAATATAATTGGTTCTGATAAATCACGAATACCACAAACATTTCCTGTCAATTCTGGCGTATTTGGGTTGCCATCAAACCCATCAGCAATAAGCCCATTTGCTCTGAAATGCTTTACATAATCTCCTAATCCACATCCTAGATCCACAATATTTTTAGCATCAATATTTATAAAATACTTTGCTAGGCATTCTGATAATTCAGTATCATATATATGTTGAGTTGTCGCTTCCAGACCTTCCCAATACCCATGCGCGTTTATGCTCATTATTTATTCAATAACTTTTAATGCAGTGTTTATTATTATTTGTAAATTATTTGTTTTTAAATTAATCCGAATAGTATAAATTGGAATTTAGCAGTTTTTACAATTAAAAATAAATTAATATCATAAAATACGAATACTTGAACTAGGAGTAAATCCAATACACCACAAACAAATCAAAATAATATGTCTGGAATGGGCGGTGGATGTGGCCAATGTGCTACTTTAGATGATGCTTTCGGTGGTGGTGGGCTAGGTGGAAGCGGTGGAATGGGTGGTGGTGGCATGAGTGGCGGTATGAGCAACGTATGGGGGTCCAATCAATCTGCCTCACTAGCTAATAGTGTTATGCCCGGGAGTGTTGTTATGACACCCCAGCAAACCGATTTTTTATCTCCTCCTGCTATTAATAATAATCCAGCAGTCATGTCAGGTGCATATCAAGCTGGTGCAGCACAAGCTGCCATGCAGCAAATGGTTAGGTCGGTTAACCCACAAATGGTTGCTAGTGCCGTCCAAGCCCCAGCAGTGAATGGTGTTGCAGCAGCCAAAAAAGTTGAAACTTTTGTTAACCAAAACGGTCAAGTAGTAACAGTTAGCACTACTACACCTGGCGCTGCAACTCCTGTCACCAATACTCCTGCCGGTACAGTAGGTAACAAGTCTTCACCAGCCGGACAGAATAGGAATATGCAAGCCGTCCTATTAAATATGGGATTGATTATCCTAGCTGCGCTTGCTGTTAATGAAGCCGCCAAATATTATATTAACAAGTCCCTTCAAACCGCCGAAACTAGCATGCCATATTATATGATATATGCAGTATTGGCAGTACTTATACTTGTTGGTGGTATATTCCTAACTAAACAATATTTCTAATCATATCTGGAAATTCCGTACCGTTAAGTAGAGGTTAGTATGGTCTTAAATACCATACTAGACGGTACCGTTAAGTAGAGGTTAGTATGGTCTTAAATACCATACTAGACGGTACTGTATTGCAAGAAAATACTAATATGAACCTAGTCGATTAAATTAATTGCTTTTTATAAAATAAATATCATACTGCCAAATAGGCACCTACAACAAACATATAATTTAAGAATTAGTAATAGGTAAGTATTATTTTACAAATGTCTAAAAATACAAATGCAAATACTGAAATACCATCCGAATTAAAGAAATATATAAATCAATATTTCAAAGAATATCATATCAAAGATTGTCTGGTAGTATTACCAGTGCAGGCAACAGAGACTGATATCCCATTACTTGATGTTAATGACCCCACTACTGGATATGTTATTAGACATATATCAACTATGCCGAACACAGAAGGTTTATGTATTAACCTAGAACTAACAAAACCATCCACAACACAAGATAGTAATAATATTAACAATACAAATGCAACGATTGGTAATAGACTAGATACTGGCAAATTACATGAACTAATCAGTGAATATATGTCCCGGTTGGCAACGCTAGTTGAACAAAGTACATCTAGGGAACCTAAACCAGCTGCCATTTGGAAACACCGGAATTTCCTTAGCTCTATCAGTCACCAAGTTAAAACACCATTAAGCGCCATTTTCTCAGGGACTAAACTCATTAAACACTACACTAATAATGAATATATAGACCGGATATGCGAATACATGAACCAATCATGTGTTGAACTAACCCGGTATATGAATGACATTATTGACTTTTACTATTTGAAGCAAGGTGTGCTCGTCCTAGATGACAATCGTGTGGCACTCGGGGATACAATAGATTACGTTTATGAGAATTACAAGCTACAAATGCAAGACGCAGATATTGAATTTATGACACAAATTGACCCTGGTATACCAGGTATGATTCATTGTGATGAACTCCGCTTGACACAAATTTTAATGAATCTGATAGATAATGCTGTTAAATTTACTAGCCACCCTTCAAACGATGATGAGATGCATGTAGTTTCTGCGGTACCTGCCGCAAAAAAAGTAGTTGCAGTACATGCATTTGTATCAGCCGATAAAGGGCGTCATCAAATCATAATACAAGTAGCAGATACGGGTTATGGTAAAATAGACCTCGACCATCAAGAAACCTATTTCCAACCATTTAACCAGACAACCCGGAACTGGCTAAGTGCACCGGATGGAATAGGTCTAGGACTATGTTTGAGCAGGGATTTTGCTAGACTTATGGGAGGTGAGCTGAAATTCATTAACCCTGCCAAATCTCTAATAAAATGCATGCATTTCCAAACATGCATCGAACTAGTTTTACCCATTACTGAAACTACTATTAAGGTTAGCCATTCTAAAAATAGCGCACATAAACGAACACCTGTTGTTTCTATTCGGACAGCACCCGAAATAAATACCGTAGACACTGACGTTACACCAATTCTCCGGCCACCCTTAGTGGGATTAGAATTCAGTGTGAAAGGTACTCCCACTGCTAAACAACATAGCATAAAAAACAAAGAATTAGTACTTATTGACGATAATCTAACAAATATAGAACTATTAGCACTTATCCTAGAACAGCTAGGACATCAAAATATTAATATCAAGTCATTTACAAATAGTTTAGACGGCCAAAAATATATTATAGCTCATGCCGCACAAATCTCACATGCAATTATAGATATACGTATGCCCCGTAAAAATGGCCTAGACCTAGTTTCTGAATTGGCACCTACATATCATAATATACATTTCATGCTACTTACTGCACTTAATCATGATGATATACGTGCCCGGTTTTCACAAATTAGGGATGGTAATCCTAGCACTCGGATTTCACTCTTATTCAAACCAATTGATTGTGCTGAATTACAAAAACTACTTTGTGTTACTAATATCAAGAACAAAGAGCGTAAGATGTCTTGTGTCTAGTACCGTCAAGTATCGTCAAGTATCGTCAAGTATCGTTAAGTACCTAATTTAAGACAATGACCACCCGAATAGGGTAGCCTTAAATAATGTACTTAACTAGTAGAGGTTAGTATGGTCTTAAATACCATACTAGACGGTACTTAACTAGTAGAGGTTAGTATGGTCTTAAATACCATACTAGACGGTATCTAGTATGTGAATTCCAAATGGCAATTAATTAATACGTCCAGTTTGGTACCGCATTTGTGCGTCATATTTACTTGGTCTACGTTTGGTAGATTTAGTGCTATTGCTGCTTCCATCTTGCCCTGGTGATGTGGGTGGCGAATTCGGCAACACAACCGGTTTAATCATATCTTGTAGCTGTTTCGCACAAAGATTATCATTAATCATAGTTTCTATAAATTCATCATCGCTGGGAACAGTGCTAGATGGTCGTTGATGGGATATTGTACTAGATGATGATGTTAATGCATCAGAGGCAATTGTTGATAAAGGTGTCGGATAATTATTTGTAGCGGTCCTAGCACTACTACTATTCATCTGTTTTAGTAGTGGATTATATTGCGACATTGTTGGAGTAAATGATGTAATCTCGGCATTAGGTTTTACGCCTAATGACATTGATGTAATCTCGGCATTAGGTTTTACGCCTAATGACATTGATGTAATCTCGGCATTAGGTTTTACGCCTAATGACATTGATGTAATCTCGGCAATCTTATTAGTAATATTAGCATATTCGCGCTGTAATTCATTATTCATTTGTGTAACGCCGGAAATCCTAGTATCTACTTCTTGACGTATATCTGAATCTTGACAAGTAGATGCAATTTCACCTAATTTACTCATTTCCAAGCTAGTTTCTTGTAGTTTCAAGCGAATATTTTGTTGGTAGTCAATTAGTTCGGGCAGTTCTCTATATATACTAGAATTTGTATGTGTGGGTGTTTCATTTCCAGTATCAGATGTCCGAAAAGGGTACCTAGTTGCAGTTTCGGTATCTTTCGTTTTATTGGCATTGTTAGCTGCGGCATCACTAATATATTCTAGTTTCTGCCGTGTTTTAAAGATTAATTCCATTAACCGTGATTCATCCTGAAAAGTTTCGTTGTCTATTTCCATTAAGTCAAACTGTATCACCCGGAATAGTTCGGATTCAGATAAACCACCATCGCGATAAGCTTTAACTATCCGGGCAGCGCGTATAAAATCGGAGTTAATAATACTATTATAATCAGCAATACGGTCATTACAGAGTTTTTGATAACTTTCACGGTATACACGAGCTTTATCTCGTAAATTTGTAATTTGCTGCTTGTCTTTATTTTTGAGTTCCCCTGTTTTACTTAGCAATCTTTCTAGTTCATATTGATTTTCTAATATGGCTTTCCTAGCTGCACTTCTAGGTTGTAAGTTTTCAATTTCTTTGTCTAGGGTTTGTAAATCTGCTGGTGTAGGCGGGTCCGGGCATATCGGTAATACTTGTAGCCGGTGGCCTCCATAAAATGCAACTTTTTCGGGCACTGTTGCGCGTTTAGGTAATGTTTGATGACCGGGCATATCAATCGCGACCGACCCGCTAGATGTTGAACCGTCTAAACTATTACCCAGCATATTTGAATTACTTGATGGTGTTCCATAGTCTATACCGCCACAATTACCACCTCCACCACCTCCACCAAATTGTAATTTATTTATATCCACCGACTGCTCTAGGTATTCATTAAATACTTCCCGGTTGAGAAACCCAAATTGCTCTTTTGACTGTATCTTTTTATGAACTTGTTTCCACTGTCGGGATGGTATAATAGGACCATTCTGAATCAAACTATTTTTACGGTCTTTGATAGATTTGAGGAATTCACGACCATCAGTACGATCGGAACGGTCAATATTCATCTGCTCGTCAATATCCATAACTATACTACTATTTTCACGGGCAGCATTAGTATTTTGGGTTATAAGGGAATTCAAATCGAGTAATTCTTTGAGCCCACTTAATATAGTAGATGCGATACTACTGATACCTAGACCTATCAGAATATTTGAACTGGTTGAATCCGGGCCACTTGCGCTTTGATTAAATAAAGTAGTACCAGTAATTGCACTAAGTGTTATACTTGCAATACCAAGTGTCCTATTTAATCTTGAGTAATATGTTACATTTTGTTCGTATATCCATGCATATAAACGGCATTCTTCTTGCCAATACCGGACCAATTTTTCAGCGCGTGTCGACCAACCATTATTATGGTGGTGTTGCCCTACTGAATGTGATTGGGTTACTGATTGACTTACTTCTTGAGTTTGCCTCTGTTCGTGAATAGTTGAATCCATATTTATATTACTGTTAGTGTAAAACTTGCAAAAAATAAATAGTTAGGTACCGCCTAGTATGGTATTTAAGACCATACTAACCTCTAGTAGTCAAGTACATTATTTAAGGCAACCCGAATAGGGTGGTTACGGTCGGTGGCGAAGCCACCCTTGTCTTAAATAAGGTACTTGACGGTACTTGACGGTACCATACTAGACGGTACTTCTTATTAGGGTAAAGATGGTTTTGGTGGGGTTAAACATTCCAGGCCGCGGGTAGGTTGTAATCACATGCACGGAATGTAGTCTGATTATACAACATATATATATCTAGACATACAGCTGCCACACCTAACCAACTATATGTGAAGCTAACTATATTACCAGAGTCAGCGCCGCCAAAGCGGTTAAGAATGAATTGGTGTAATACAGTAGTCTTGAATTGAGGGCTAACACCCGAATAAATAAATCCTTGTATGAAACAAATAATGTCAAATACTAGAATTCCCCAATAAATAAGTCCACGATATACCTTCGGCCATAAATAACTAGGTGGCGGGTTAAAAGATTTACCGTCATCAATCACTGTTGGTGAATCAATTGTTAACTGAGTTACATAGGCATAGATGATTATTATAATAGGGATATACCAGAGATACGGGAAACTCTTAGTAAATGGGATAGTATACCATAACCCAAGGAAAGCAATTGCAGCAATTGATAAATTAAGAATTTGGATAACAAAATATTGGTATTTGAAATTTACCCCGAATACATCTGATTTGTCACTAAACCGGATGGGTTCTTGTACGTACCCTATAATAGTTAATATAGTTAGTGCTAGGAAAGATAACCACCTAAACCATGGGTTAAGTAAGAAATCCATAAAAGCCCCACCTAGACTTGTTCCACCCAGACTATTGCCGTTGTCTGATGCTGCCATTTATTTTATGCCTTGAATTTAAACAAATACAATATATTATGTCTGCAGTAGCTAATTCATCGAGTAGTCCAGTAGCAGGTAGTACTTCTGGTGCAACTGGGTTAATTAAGCCGACATCTGTAATAATTAATTCAATAAGTTCAGGGTTTAATAAATTATTCTTTTCATCTGATTTGGGATTACTTTGGTTTTTAGTGGCTCTGTTTTTGGTTGTGGGTCTAGGATTTGTTATATTATTTGAAGTCGGTGTCCCAAATATCCGAGGTCAAATGGTTAATAATTTTATTGGGATTGGACTAGGTATTGGATTAGTGGTCCTCATATTCCAGCAGATGGGAAATACCATTAGTATCGCTGGGCGCAAATTAGATGTCGGGATGATATATTATTTGGTCGCCCTTATGATAGTAATGCTAGTATTCAGTGGGTGAATAAAATTGAGTAGAAAATGGTATAAAAAGGAAATAAAAAATTATTTATGATGTGTTGTTGTAGTAGTAGGATTATACATATCTAATGTAAATGTAGGTGGATTAGAATCCTTCATACACATTAGATCAGTAACTACATCTACATATTCTGTGCCTGCTAAATCAACTGTGTCTGTATGAATAAATAATTGGTAATAATCATATTTCAAATCATAAGTCCAAAGTGATTTAATACTAGCAGGTAATTGGCTAAACGGTAAATAAACTAACAACACCCCTAGATAATTATTATTCATCAAAGCTCCTAATATTTTACCTGTAAATTGTGTTATATTGGTACCTGACGAATATAGTTCAAATGTACCATTAGACATATTGTATTTAAACCATACTCGCTTGTCATTTGAAAGATATATTTGGCCTGGTGGATAATAACTATTTTGTTTATAGGATATTATTTCACGTTTCTTACTTTCAATTTTATACGTATCACAACCCATATTCTTACATATTGGATTAACCGGTACACTTCCATCCGATATAATTTCTGCATCTTGATAAACTACCATAGCATCACTTGGTAATGTTGGTACTGGCGCGGGTGGTTTATTCGTCGGCGTTGGTTGTGGATTCGTCGGCGTTGGTTGTGGATTAGTTGGTGATGTGTGATGTCCTTTTGTATTGCGAAGACCGAAATATAGACCTAGAGCCAGAGCAAGTACCAGGACTACAACTACTACAACTGCAACAACTTGTTTGGTGTTTTTGCTAACCATTTTTTTGACACTGATATTTTTATTATTATATTATATTATTTTTTCATTATCATCATTCTGGATATACCATTATTTGCATTCACTTAACTAGTAGAGGTTAGTATGGTCTTAAATACCATACTGGGCGGTACTAGGCGGTATTTGGCTAGCTACTCTATTATAATAACCATCCTAGATGTAATTAGTGTCAACAATTGTGTCAGCCTGTTTAATAATCCTGTGCTATCAGATATATTACTACTACTAGAATGAAGCTTAACTTTGTCTACAATAAAATCTAATCCTTTGGCTACTAAAACATGATTATCACATCCTAGACTCGTAGATAGCTCAGCTATTCTACTAGTTGTGTCACCTGCATCGACAGTATCTTTGGACCCTGCCCCGGGACATAAATCCTTTACAATCATGGCTTTGAATAAGTCGCACATGGTTCCAGAACCTAAATAACAAGATTTACTGCAAGATTCTATACCAGATTCTGTGCCAGTTTCTGGTTCAAGGTCCCAAGCGGTGCTAGGTAGTTCAGTATTATAGTAGTGGTATCCTGTCGCTGCTTTCTTATTAGAACCTATTAATTGGGTTCCTATGGTTCCTAGCGCTACTTCCTTGAATTCCTCTGGTTGATATTTTTTGTTATTTGTCCTACCACCGCTACCAGCATTACCCATGAAACCGGCGAACCAATCTACCAAGCGGAATTGCTCTTTTTCCAATGTTAGCCGACCTGTGGGCGGTACTGGGCTAATTGAGGTTGCCCTACCATTTGCAATAAGGGCCTGTTTTAGGGCATAAAATTCGCCGACATCCTGATTGTTATTCCTGGATATTGCTTGTAGATTCACCATATTAATAGTTTGCAATTCCTTCCTCAGTCGTTGTTGTTCTTCCCATTGTTCTTTATCTAAGCGTTTCAGTTTCTGCTCCATTTCATAAATCTTACGGCGTTCTTGTTCTAGGGCCGATAACTTTGTAATTTCTGTTTTCTGTGTCCGCATACGTTCGATTTGCTTTAGTTTATGTGCGTATTGCTCTTCTAGTTTCTTATGTTGCTGTTCTAAATGTCGTTGTTTGTCCCGCAAAGTTTCCAGATTATTACTGACATTGAAAAGTGATTGAACTTCTTTGGGTCTTGTTGCTGATGAACCAGATTTATTACCAGTTGTATCTGGAAATAATTCACGAATCCGGGCTAATTCCCGGTCAGTTGCTAGTCGTTCTTCTTGGTCGGCTGCTTGTTTATGTGTTCCTAATTGTATTTTTGGTGGAATAGGAGATGGTGATTTTGTTTTCTCATGATATAGATTTCCATCTGGACTAGCTCTAGGACTAGCTCTATGACTATTGCTGGGACTAGTAACACTAATTGGTAAGCATGGTTTAGTATTAGTCACATTCGGTGGTAGTCCTAGCATAGATTCATGGTAGCTAGGTGGTGAGAACACCGGTTGTGAAGATGTGGATTTTGATGTGACAGCAGTTGCAAGCCTAGATTCATACTTTTGTTTCTGTTTCTCTAAATCTTTTAGCATCACAGCGTATTTCTCTTTAGCGCCTTTTTCATGGATTTTCTGTTGGATTTTAAGTATATTCCGGTTGACACTTTCTAATTTCTGCCGGTTTAAATCAGTATCTATTGGTTGCTGACCTGTTGGTGTTGTTGTCGCTGTAGTGCTAGGAATCATACCTAATGGTTTAATGGTTTTTATATTGTTTCCTGTACTAGTGCTAATAATATTGGTATTATTTGTTGGTTGTGGTGATGCAGGTTTGCCAAAAAAACTATTAGTATTAGTATTAGTACTGGTGTCGTTGAATATGAAATCTAATGGGTCTGCAGATTTCGGTCTCTGTTTTTGATTTGATAGTCCTAGACCCATGTTACCAGATAATCCAATGCCGCTACCATCAATTCTTTCTGGGATTGGGCTCGGGGTGCTCCTCAGGAAAACTGCATCTAGGGCTTTCATCTTATCCATTTTCTCACGACTAATTACAGAATTACCTAATGACCCTGCTGGGCTACTACCTGATGATTTGCGCCCACTTGGTTTCCCGGCTGCCAAATTGAGTTCTGCAGATACATCATTAATGTCATCGATATTCATAGGTTCATCACCAAAATCATCTTTTACTGTGCTAGGACTCCTAGACTTTGTTCGTGGTTTATTACTACTAGAATCATGTGCTGGTAAATCAAAGACAACCTGGTCCATTGGTTTGCTAACTAAGGGTTTAATCGGTTGTGGTTTATTAAGATTACTTGATTGTGATGGTTTGGCATCAGTGAGTATAAAATTATCTTTTGCCAAGTCAATAATTAATTTTTTACCCGGGGAATTAGTGCCAGTAGATGTAGCACGTTCTTTCAAGATATTATCAATGATTGATGTACTTGCAGAACTGGATTTGGCCGGGGATGCAGATTTGGCGCGTTTACCCGATTTTTTGCTTGCGTCCGTGGTTAGATTAATTACTTTGGACGACATATTTTATTAAATTCATAACAGATTCTGCTAGGTCGATAACCGCGTGATTAGAATATAAAAGTGTAAAAATAATGAGTTATTTTATTATACTGATGTCATATCAGGTTCTGTCCCAGAATTTGTATATGGTATATTTAGACTTAATTCCTTCAAACTATCACATAATTCATTTTTAAGTGTATCGGCTATATCATTTTTTATCATATTTTCTAAACTGGAAATAGGTTTAGCTGTATGTAAGTTTTTTACTATTTGTGACATGTCTATGTCTATGTCGTTTTCTATTAATTTGTCTAATTTTGCAATATATTTTTTTTTTAAATCAGACAGTTTAGCACATGTTTTTTTATGTCTAGTCAAATTGCCTTTATTATAATATGATTTACAACATGATTTACATTTATGTTCTATTGTACTATTTATTTCTAATTGTATTGGTTTTACTTGTAGTTTTGCAAGTTTATCATTAATCACTGACGTATGTTGTTTAGATGTACAGTGACTTCTAAATGACGTTAAGGAAGATAAACTTTTATCACAAACAAAACACTTATATAAATACTTATTTAATAGTTTATCGAAGTAAACAGTGTCTGACATATTTTGTAAGTTTGATAGTGTTACTGTAGTTGAATTGTCAATACAATTTCCGGTTCTACTTGTATTTTTAGTTATCGAATTATTTAATGGCTTGCAATTAGATAATCTATTACTTTTATTTGAGCTTATATTTTTTTTGGATGTTGTTAAATTAATACTATTATTTTTACAACTTTGATTGTTTTTACAACTTTGATTGCTTATATTTTCAACACTATTTGCTTGTTTTGTACTTTTGTTGTGTTCTGTAGTAATATCATAAAACATTTCTGCTAAATCATCATTTACACATGTAAAATATTCATGACCTGACAATAATTTGAATTTATTTGGCAAAGTTTTTTTTAATTTAGTTTCTAACTGTCTAACATGTTTACATCTTATAGCATATATTAATTTTGAACCAGTATTATAATTGTTAAATCTGCGGAAATCATCTGATAATGTAAATCCTATTTTGTATCCATGTGATTCAATTAATTCTTTTGGTTGTAATAAATAAATTATTCCTTCTTTATCCATGTATTTTTAATATTTGTTATTGGTAAATTGTTAATTATTATATTTGATTAATATATAATATTTAAGTTTAAAAAATAAAATATAAAATCTTGAACTAAACGAAAAATATCTATTTTATTATACCTTCAAATCATAAACTTGATGATAATTATGTAAATATACAAGAAAAACATAAGTAATTATCAAGTTGTTAAATCGGGTTCAGTCCTAGAATTAGTAGATGGAATATATAATGCTAATTCTTTTACACTATCACTTAATTCAGTTTTTAATTTGTTATCATACTGTTCCATTTTTTTCAAACTAGAATTTGTTATATTAAGTAGTCTAGAATATAAATGACGTTTATATTTATCAAGAAGTGTATTTTCTTCACATGCATGTATTTCCTTTAGTTTTTTAATTACTGGTAAATATTGTGGTTTAATTTCAATATCTTGCTTTTCTAAATAGGTATCTAAATAATCTACAAAATTCATCATTACACTTGACATTACACTTACTAAGGTATCTATTTTAATTTCACCTGATTTATGGACGTATTTAACCATTTTGTCTCTTTTATTGTATAATGCAATATTATGATTCACATCATTTTTATAAACTTGATTTATAAATTCGACAAAACAATTATATCCAAATGAATGAATTATATCAGCTATATGTTGGCTATCTAATCCCGACAAATCTTCAAAGCCCATAGGTCGTATATTTGCTTGTTGCCAAAAATTATTATATATTTCCTCTGGTGTAAGTTCAATATTAACAATATTTGATGTATTATTTGTTATATTTTGTTGAATATTAATTGTTATATTATTTACACCATTTTGTGTATTATAATTAGATTTTATTGTTTCATCTGTATTAACAGGTACATTTTGTTGTGTAGTATTTTGATTATTTATTCTCAGTTTACAAGTTTTTTTATGTCTATTTACATTTCCAGTGTTATAAAATAGTTTATCACATAAATCACATTTAAACTCTACATGTAAATTGGCTTTGTTTAAACTTATATTAGAACTTTCTGATATTTTGTATTTTTTTAATTCTATATCTTTTAATGTTTTTATATGTTGTTTTGAAATACAATGATACCTATATGATGACATTGATTTTAACTCAACATTACATGTGACACATTTATAATCAGACATTCTTCCTTATTTATTATTTACAATTATTATTTTTTTTAACTTACAAAATATATTGCATTGCGAAAAAATTCAACCTAAATATTAAAATAGTTACTTATCGATTTCATTTTACATACGTTTGCGATAGAAATAAATACTAAACCGAAGGATGCTTGGAAAAATATGTAATTTGTGCGGCATCATGCATCATCATGTATCACATTCTTTCACTTTAAACCGTATATTGCATAAAATGATATCGGATGCATGCATGGGTGGCAGCCACAAAGCCCAAAAAAAAAAATCCAAAAAATTCAAATTCTAAAATCCGTTTTTATTTTTTTGCCATGATCGGAATCGTCAAGTGTTCATCCGTAAAATGCATTTTTCGCGAAATTATGGATTTTGGAGATCGTTTTATTTTTGCCGGGGGTAATCTAGGTTTGCAAAAAAATTGCGAAAAAAAGGATTATTTAAATTCCTGGATTTTGCAATTATTATTTTTATGTTTTCAATAATAAAATTGTTTATCTAGGCCAATACTAATCTCCGACATCAATAGTAAATAACCTAGCATATCAAAATATTTATGCCACCGAAATCACAAAAATATTATGCAGTCCGCGTTGGCCGACATCCCGGGATATATATTACTTGGCCGGAAGCCCAAAAAGAAGTAACAGGATTCACAGGTGCAGTATACAAAAGTTTCCCGACTCTAGTTGAAGCCCAAGAATATATGCATACGGCGGTAACTAAATTACGCGCGCCGAAACCGGGTGCCGATGATAATACAGCTAAGAAGAAAGACCTAGATGAACTTTTAGAAGCCGATGTTACCGGCCAAAACCCGGGTGACTCAAATCCACAATCCGCAGCCGATCTTATACTTCAAAATATTAAATCTATCCGGGGTGATACACCTCATGCGTACGAAAAAAACACTCCCGATTCATGGACTTTCCACCAAGGCGAATTCTATCTGGCAACAGATGGCAGTTTCAATACCCGGTCACGTAAAAGTGGCTGGGCGGTGTATCTAGGACCGACTGCAACTAATCTAATTCAACCTATGCCACTTGATACAACTAATAACCGTTGTGAATTATTAGCTATACAAGCTGTACTGGAATGCATCCAAGCACATCTAGGACATCCCAAACTTGTTTCGGGTCAAATAATTAATATCGTATCGGATAGCCAACTTTGTGTTAATACATTTACAAAATGGATCCCACAATGGAAAAAGAAAGGTTGGAAATTGGCATCAGGTGATACTCCTAAAAATTTAGAGGACGTACAAGCTATTGATAGATTACTTGAGGAATTACAGGGTCCTACCAGAGGGCTAGACATCCGATTCATGCATCAACGCGCACATACTAGTGGTCTTACCACCAAATTTAAAACTAAACGGGATGAATTACTTTGGCAAATGAATTATGTAGTAGATGCCCTAGCACAACAGTTGACAAATTGATGGCTAACAGCAATTTACAAATTGATGGCTAACAGCAATTTACAAATTGATGGCTAACAGCAATTTACAAATTGATGGCTAACAGCAATTTACAAATTGATGGCTAACAGCAATTGAATCGGGATTTGAAGAACTAAAAAAAAAATTTTTTTCTCGAAAAACTCTCTCTCTCGAAAAACTCTCAACTCTTCTCACTGTGAATGTTCGACACCGGAATGGTCGTAGAGGCACCCGGGAGTCCTGCACTTCTTTCCGAACCTGCATGACTGCGGGTGACGGTCCATGCAT
>Ga0214921_10003361_pt1 | contig 24568 bp, 19 predicted proteins | sample LL1505_MetaG_FD_177992 | JGI IMG/M metagenome (GOLD analysis project Ga0214921, IMG submission 177992) | Freshwater microbial communities from Lake Lanier, Atlanta, Georgia, United States - LL-1505 | ecosystem: Environmental > Aquatic > Freshwater > Lake | place: USA: Georgia | collected...
AATTATCGCGTCATTAGGGGCGAATGTGTTGCAGGTGATGCACGATCGATCTTACGCGAAGGCCCCGGGGCATGTCGATATTACAGTGATGATGGAGGTCTGCAGCCGCGAACACGCCAAGGAGGTAGTGGATAGCTTGCTTGGTGATGGGTTGCCGACGGAGGTGATGTAGTTCAGATCACTCCCCGCTCCTCGGCGGCATAGGCTCCTCTGGTAGTCCAAGCAACATCCTAAAGCGGTGTCTTAGATAAATCTCCATCGAATCAACAACGCCATTACACTTAATCAACGTATCAATAGTATTGGCTACGGCGCGCTTGGTCGCGGGGTCGAGGTGGTCTTTTAACATGCTAGCCTCGGCTGAGCTGCTGCGCATGCTGGCTAACGCACTGCGTGCTTTAGCTAATAGCCCTGAGGCGTTTTCATCAGAGATCTTAAAGATCGATTTGAGGCTGGTGATAATCACCGAGCGCTCGAATCGATCGACCATATGATCTGAGGAAGCGACCTCAACTAGCACTATCGCTGTCGCTAGTTGAACGTCGATATTTTTGCTTCCCTTGGTTGGCTTCTGGCTCTGTAGCGCCTTTAGCTGATCAAGAAGGCTCTCTGGTTGAACGTTTGATAGATTGTTGGTGTTCGCGCCACCACGATTTCCGGAGTTGTTCATGTATCTAATAATACTTGGGAAGCTGAGTTAAAACAAATACTACTTACCGCTACTGCTTATTGCCGCGACTGCCGCTGATAAGTAAGGGTGTGCACAGTGCGCTCTAACTCGGGCAAGCCAGGCACCCCAACAGGGGCTAAAATCCTGTAGATACAGTGCGTTTCATCGTCAATAAATGGAAAGCGCACCTGTCCTACACCCTGATTAGGCTTCCTCATGGTGGTGGCCGCGGCCACGGTCGTCCATGGATTCAGTCCAGCGCAATCTCTGTACTGAACAAGAAATGGAACATCGGCTAGTTTGCGGGCATCGGATAACACCGTAACCTTGGCTACGCAGGTCAAGTCGTTAGGAACTTTATTAGCTTGTCTGATCGTAATTCTATTTTCAAAGTATAGGTCGCAGCGACCAACGATCGCCGCGCCTACCTCTAGGGTTGCGGCGTTTACCTCGGTCAATCGCGGATCTACCGTTAGCCGAATCGAAACTGTACCGCCGTCCTCGGGGATATCAACGTTTACATAAGCAACGCCAGTTTCCGAGGAGATCTCTAATGTAACTTGCCCAGCTACAGGGGGGGTCGTGAGCTGAAACTCGCCCGATGTTGATGTAGTATCCTGACTTCCGCTCTCTAGGATCCTTACGCTAACGTCGCTAACCGGATCTCCAGATTCATTAACCACCGCTCCCTGCACGAGAACTATTGGCTCTGTTCCTGTACCGGTTCCCGCGGAGCCACCGCCGCACCCCATCAAAGCTAGCACAATTACTAGAGCTAATGAGAAGAAGCCGATAAGGATTCCGTTACCACCTGAGGCGCTATCTGCTTTCATCGCTTACCTCCAGGTTGTCTTTATCTTGTGGTAGTTCGCAGAGACTAAAAGATCCAAGCGTCACCTTAGCTCCACCTGTTTCCGCGTAGCGCGCTGGATTTAGGTCCTTATCAAGAGAGCCTATATATTCGCGCGCCTCGGCGTGTAGCGCCGCTCCTTTTTTTAGTAACCATTCACGGATCGCTGGGACTTCATTTACAGACACGTTGTCGAAGTGGGTTGAGATGTGAAGATTAGGTATCTGAGCGGATTTGGTTATATTGAGATCGACGCTTTCAATCAGGGTCCTGATATCCCTTTCAAGTAGGGTGTAGGCGTCATCGACATCGCCGGAGATCTGGTAAGAATTCCACAGGAGCCTCAACTCGCTACCCTTTCTCTCAACTAGCCCGAGTCGCTCTAATTCAAATAAAACGGTGCTCGGATTGAGATCTGAGCTGACTCCCTTGACCAGCTCGGCGAAGTCGCTCTGTGTTCCCTCAAAAGAGAGAGCGCGCGGCTTGGCGCCACGGGAAAATCTCTCGCCAGAGCCCCAGGCTCCGATAACTCTTGTAAGTAGATCTAGGTGCTGCTCTGACTCGTTAATTGGAGACGATATCCGCTGCACATCACGGCGTTGCAGCCCAGTCATAACGCTAAGTTTGCTGATAGTTAGGTCCTGCTTGGCGCGATGTAGTTCGGCGCGGGCTTCCTCTATTAAAAGAGATTTTAGCTCATCCACGATAGCGCGCACCTTTATCCCTCGCCGCAGGCCGAACCTCACCGCGGGGCGGAGAAGGTTTTTTAAGATTGAGGCTGAACTATTCTTAATAGGCATTTTGTCTTAATGGGCATTTTGCACGGCGATCGATTCGATACGACTAATTACCGCATTAATATAACTTTATTTAGATTTTGACAATGGGCAAAAAGCCCATGCGAGTGGGGTCAAGGCCTGTCATAGTGGGTGCTGGCAGGCTGACTTTCACCAGTGCTACAAACAGTTTAGGATGCCTTTTTAGTGGCGATAGGAAAGAGTTTATTAAGGGGACAACCGATGCAGAAAGATGCCTCGATATATATAGCCGGGCACAGGGGGTTAGTTGGAAGTAATTTAAAGCAGCTCTTTGAGCAGCGCGGGTATTCCAAGATCCTGGCGCCAGCTCGCAGTGAGCTGGACCTGCTTGATCAGAAGGCTGTTGTGAAGTTCTTTGAGCAGGAGCGTCCTGAATACGCGATCATCTGCGCTGCCAAGGTAGGCGGAATCTTATTTAACAATAAGTATCAGGCAGATTTTCTCTACGAGAACGTTCTCTTAGCGGCGAACGTCGTTCATGCCGCGCATTTAAGCGGTGTAAAGAAGCTCTTATTCTTAGGCAGCTCGTGCATCTATCCGCGGCAGGCGACTCAGCCGATTAGAGAGGAGAGTCTTTTGACCGGCCCGCTTGAGCCGACTAATGAAGGTTACGCTTTAGCGAAGATCGTTGGCTTAAAGCTGTGTGAGAAGTATCGCCAGCAGTACGGGCGGAATTTTATCTCCGCTATGCCAACTAATCTTTACGGTCCAGGCGATAACTTTCATCCAGATCATTCACACGTGATCCCGGGAATGATGCGGCGTTTTCATGAGGCAAAGATTAACGATGCCAAGCAAGTTACGATCTGGGGCAGTGGCAGTCCGATGCGTGAGTTCTTGTACATTACCGATCTCGCTGAGGCGCTATTCCTTTTGATGGAGCGTTATGAGGAAGCGGGAACGATAAACGTTGGAACAGGTCAGGATGTCTCGATATCTGAGCTAGCCGTTTTGATGAAAGAGGTCACTGGATTTCAAGGAGAGATCGTTTACGATCGCTCGAAGCCTGATGGAATGATGCGTAAAGTTTTGGATGTTTCGCGTATCAATAGCCTTGGGTGGAAGCCGCGAGTCTCTCTGAAAGAGGGGCTTAATAAGACTTATTCTTGGGCGGTGGAGAATGGGGTGTTTGGGGGGTGATTATGCGCCCCTGCCCTTAAAAACCTCCTCCAAACTATCCGCAGCCATCTTCCATGTAAATCGCTCGGCGCGCTTAACGCATGTGGCGCTAATTTTTGGGTAATCGGATTCTCGATCGATAAGCCATTTCATCGCGGATGCAATCGCTTCGGGACTCGCGCCATGACAGAGATATCCGGTCTCCTCATGCAACACGGTCTCCGCTGGTCCGCCTCCGCGCATCGCTATTACCGGCGTTCCACACGCCATCGCTTCTACGGGGGTAAGACCAAAGGGTTCCTCCTCGGCGGCGTGAATCAATCCATAGCTCGTTCTTAACTGATCAATCATCTCAGTATCGGAAACAGTTTGGAGAAAACTGACCCGCTTAACTAGATTTAAATTTGAGGCCAACGCGACCAGAGCTTCGTACTCTTCGCCTCTACCGATAACTGTCAGGGTTACGCGCTCATCTGAGATACTCGTTAAGGCTCGAATTATCTTATCAATGTTTTTGAACTTAGTTAGGCGCGCGCAGGTGATAAATTTATAATTAATTTTTCTGGTTTCGGAAGATGGCGAGAAGCGAGAGGTATCGACACCGGGGTAGCAGATACCTACGTGGTCTTCTTTGTACTGGTACGCCGCAAGCGCTAAAGACTTAGAGAACTCAGAGTTGGCAAAAACAAAATCGGTGTGGCGCGCGAGATGGGTATCAATCGCTTTTAGAATTGGGTTGAGAGCTCTGGCTCCGATGCCCGCGGCGTTCATTGGAAGCGCGCTAATCCATTTCTTAGAATGGATAAAAGCTGAGGGCTCCTGGCACATCCAAATGTGACGCAAAGAGCCCCCGCGAATGAGCTTTGCTCCGAAACCCCACCAATTAGCCGGGAAAACCTGCGAAAATACGATATCCGGATTTAGCTGATCGATTACTTTTAGTGTCCTGTTAAAGAGGATAGGTAGGTTTAGCCAGTACCAGATCGAACTAGATAGAGGCCCTCCAAGATCGTGAAATGTGATCTCATTGTAAAAATCAGAGACGATCTCTGGGGAATTTCTTATGCTCGCTATGTGAACTTTCCAACCGCGTCTAGCAAGCTCACGCCCTGTCTCTAGAGCGTGTCTGCCAGCTCCTCCAGGAAGGGTAAAGTGAGGGTGTAGATAAAGCACGCTACGACTCATTGAGCTCTCCTCGAGTGGTCCCTCACTGTGGCCCACAGAGCGACTAAGATCTGAAATGCAAGAGCAGTTATCGCTATATAAGTAAGATCGGCGATGCTAGGTGATTTAAGAGAAGCGAGCAGAATCGCTTGCAATATCGGTGGAATCGCTAATACACCGCAGAGGCGCCAACTGCACGACAATAAAAGCCTCTGGATTAGAAAGTAAGAGATAACATGAAGCGCGATCGCCGCGAGCGCTACCGCCAAGTGCGGCGTCACATGGAGATATTTATCACCGAGCAATAGCGGGAATAAAATAGGGTGAACTATCCAGAGGGTAGCCGCTAATCCAAACGCCAGAGTCGCTGTGATAGTTAGAGTCTTAATTAGGGGAGAAGCGCTTTTGGTTGGGGTAATACCCCCAGAATCACGTTGCAAAGACGCGCTGTAAACGATAGTCAAAGCTGGGCTCGCGAGTAACATAACGCTTCTGGCGTATGTCATAAGGGCCGCGTAATCGGCTGAGATATCGGTGAATAAAGCCTGAACAATAGGCTGGTCTACGGAGAAGGGGAGAGATAAGAGGAAGAACCCAATAATAAGCCGCCAGTTAGTGCCCCAGCTTGTTTCACCGCTCTTCTTTACGTGACCAGATAGTAGGTATGGAGCGCACAAGACGGTAATTAGAAAATAGATTAGGTATGAGACGGTAGCCCCAGTAAAAGCGGCACCTATAGAGATTAACGCGCCTAAGGTCGCCACCCGTGCCAGTCCAGCGATACATAGCACCGTTCCCGCGGCTACCATCCGGTGCAGACCGTAAAGGATCCCAAGAACCCATGATTGCGCCACGAATGCCACAGGTATGAGGAGATAGATCACTAGGGCGTCTAGACCAGAGCCGACGATCGAAGTGCAGGCGCAGAAGCTGATCGTGATTGCCGCGCAGACAGCTATGTAGCTGCGTGATTTTAAAGCCAATAGCGCTACATCCCTGTGGATCGACACTCGTTGCGCGATCTCGTTAATCATCGGATTTAAGGCGGCTGATATAATCGCTAAAGCGGCGGCGAGTGTCGCGAATCTGGCGAAATCATATGGTGACGCTAGGTGCGCGACGATTACTCCAGCGATGATATTAAGCGCGTTAGCGCCCTGGGCGAGTCCCCAGGCTAAGAGCGACTGCATAGGTGAGATACTATTACGTACAGGGCTGTTACATGTAAAGCCTATCTGGGGATTGGAGGATGAGGACAAGGAGAAGGAGTAGGAGATAGGTGCAGGATGAAGAGAAGCATTAGGAGAAAAACATGTAAAGCCTATCTGGGATTAACCCCCGATAAACGTAAGCCATAGACGTCGATGAAATACGATTCTATACTCCCAACAAATCATATGTAATGAGTCTTAATTTAAAACCATGCAGCACTTCCACTCAGTAAGTATCCTCGTTTCAATAGCGGCTTTCTGTGCTTGGTGTAATCACCGTTTTATCAAATTGCCGGCAGCTATCGGTGTAATGGCGGTGAGTTTGATCCTGTCAATTGGTAGCATCTCTCTTGGAAGAGCTGGGCTTGTCGACACAACTAGGGTCGCTGATTTTGTTAATAGCTTTAATTTTCACGATCTAGTCCTTCATGCGATGCTCGGGCTTTTGCTATTCGCAGGAGGGATGAGCGTCAACCTTCAGGAGCTTAAGACGCAGAAAGGCGTTGTGATGGCGCTCTCTAGTCTGGGAGTAATTATAGGAGCGACCATCACTGGTTCTGTGTTCTGGTTGGGCGCTAATTTGATTGGGATCAAGCTGCCTTTTGTTTTCGCTTTATTGCTAGGCGCTATAGTTTCTCCGACCGACGCCGTGGCGATCTTGGGAATCATGCGTAAGGTAGGTGTTCCGCGTAGCTTGGAGTTAAAGCTAGTTGGCGAGTCCCTGTTTAATGATGGAATAGGTGTAGTTGTCTTTTTGGCTGTATCATCGCTCGCCTTAGGTGGGGGGATGGGTGCTAGTGATGTCGTGACGACCCTATTTGTTGAGGTAGTCGGAGGAGCCGCACTTGGATTAGCCCTTGGTTGGGCCGCGTATCAGGTTATTAAATCAGTAGACCAGTATGTAGTGGAGATCCTGGTTACTTTGGCCTTGGCTATGGGTGGATACTCATTGGCGGAGGGCGTGCACGTTTCAGCTCCTATCTGTGTTGTGGTAGCTGGTCTGATTATCGGTAACCAGGGGCGTGAGCTAGCGATGTCACATCATACCCGTGAGCACCTAGATACCTTTTGGGAATTAGTAGATGAGCTTCTAAACGTTGTGCTCTTTGTCTTGGTCGGGTTAGAGGTTCTTATCCTAAATTTGTCAGGGCAACAGATCTTGGCCGGTCTCGTCGCCGTCTGCGCGATGTTAATCAGTCGTTTTATCAGCGTAGGTTCAACTATCACTATCATGCGACAGTTCCGCGATTTTAGCCCTCATGTAGTAAAGATATTAACTTGGGGCGGCTTGCGAGGAGGTATCTCGGTGGCGTTAGCTCTTTCGTTGCCTGATAGCGAGACTCGTGATCTCTTGGTTGTCTGTACTTATGTGGCTGTGCTTTTCTCGGTGCTGGTGCAAGGTGTGACGTTACCGTCGCTTTTGCGTTATGCTACAAAAACCGAGCAAGCGCCTTGTCAAACTCACTAGGCTTAAAGCTTTCGGGGCGCTCGATCGTTTTAAAAAGGTTGTTTAATTCAGCGCTATATCGTTTAGCCACGTTCGGAGATGTGGCAAGTGCCGCTTGAATTCCCATACCGATCTGCTCGGCTAACTCGTATTTTATTGAGCCCAGCACGTTCTTCTCTGAGCTATCAGAGACGCTGGCTAGTCCAGAGATAATTTTTAGACATGTTTGCTCGTCGCCAGCTAGCTGCTTAGATAATGGCATAACTTTTGAGTTAAGCGTGGCTTGAAGGGTTTTAATCGTATCGGCCGCTCCATCTCGTTGGTAATTAGCGGCCAAGGACGATGTGAGGGATTTTAATTCCTCTGATATCTCGGGAGCCACTTTTGAGATGGAGGCGATTAAGAGATCTAGTGAAGAGAGGTTTAGTTTAACCGCTCCAGGAGCTCCCCCGTATGATCTGTCGCGCCACTGCTGTCTAGATAGATCGTGGTGACATGAGAAGCAATCAAAGAGACTAAGCTCTGGGAATATCCCATGCTTTGATGCTTTGGGATCGGCTAACACGGTAGTTAATGATGCCGCATGAGCAGCCTGGCCAACTAGCCACGCGCGAATCGGGAGATAATCTCCTTTGCGCTCGATATAATCGTGATCAACCTCCCAGTGCTTTGGCTGTAATATGCCATATGTGTCTAGCTCAAATCGAAGGCGTGGATGGCCGGCCCCGTAAAGCTCGTGAGTAACCCGTTTGCTCTCATCTCCGAAGTGACATGAGAGGCAGAGTTTCGCTCTCTTGTCTAAAGAAACGGTGTTGTTTAATCCGTTTGATATATTTCGTTCGTGTGTGGCGCCCCGCTCGGCGTGGGAACGTAGCCAATTTTCGGATGCACCGTGACACGACTCACACGAGACGCCGTCTTCAACATTATAACGCTCTCCGCGTAAGCTCTGCTCAGGAACATAGGTGGTATGGCACGCCAAGCACTGGGGCTCTTTAGTGGGATCGCCAAGCTTTAGGTGCTTCGCCATCTTTCGAGCCGCTGGTGTGTTGAGATCGGAGTAAGCCTTCGAGTGCTTATCGTGTTTCTGCCAGGTGTAGTATTCGTTTTGTAAGACGTAAGAGCCCTTAATAGGATTAACACTTCCGTGACAGTTAGATGATGAGCATGAACCGGTTCCCATAAAACGGGGGTGAGCATTTATAGATAGTTCACTATTTGGAGTAGCGCTGGAGGTTGTTAAATTGGCGAGTGCGAGCAACGCGCAGGCGGTAAGCTTAAGAACTAAAATTGGGGAGCTGGGGGATTGGTAAGTTTTGTTTGGCATAAAACAGGTGGCTCTAGTATTACACCAAACAGCGCGCGGGGTAAGATAGGAGATTCGGATGCTTCGCAAAACGAGGCTTACTCAAGGATAAATTTGAAGCCTCGACCAATATAGAAAGGTGTCCCAGGTCTGACGATAGTTGGCTTATCAAGTAAGTGATAAAATCCGGCGGAGTCGGGGATAAAATAGGGGCAGTATGAAGTCTCGCCGATGGTGGTGGCAGAGATTAGTAGGTCTCCGCTGGATTGTCTTTCAATTCTAATCGCATGATTGCCTAAATCACTAAGGGCTTTATTTCTGTCTGAACGCTCGCTGTCTTCATTTTTTGACAGAGCAAAAACTAGTTCGTCTGCGGTAGTTGGTTTCGGATCTCGACCGATAACCAAGGCTTTTCCTACTGTGACCTGTTTCATCATTTCACTGAAGTTTTGTTGTTCCTCCGAAGTTTGAAATCCTTTAACGATTCTGATAGCGGGAGGTCGTTCGTCCCTGTAGCTATTCAGATAAAACTTTGATAAGGACACACCCTGCTCGTAAAAGAATAGCGCAACGTCAGCTTCATGTGAAAAGCTAGATTTATCTTCGGGGTGTGTGATCAAGGCAGCTTTCCGAGATACCCCTCGCTGCAAATAGTCCTGTAAAGCGTGCGTATACTCCTCGGCAAATATGAGTGATATCTCCTTTGCCCATTTATCGAGAAGCTTTTTTTCTTTTTCATTGCGCGGAGCTAATCCATCCTGAAGAACTCCAACACTCGGATATACCTTCTTCTCTTGCCGTAAAAACCAGGAGCGAGAGCCTACCAGCCGGACGTGTGTTCTGATTTCTTTTGTAGAGATTCTAGAGAGCCAAAAATGATTATTCTCCTCAAAGCTATAGCCCAAAGTCTCAAGTATCCTTGAGTCCCTGAAGTGCTCGAGAGAGTCTTGGTATCTTCCCTGTTTAATAAGATCTAGCCCGCTTGTTATGTGTTTCTCCAGTAGATTGGCCAGTAGCACATCACGTGGTTGCCCACCAAATGTCGCGTTAGGACGATCGAATTGCAGAGCTACTTTGGAGAAATCGCATTGGGAGTCCCGGTGATTGAAATCTATGAGAAGAGAATCGTTTGGCTGACTATATTGAGAAGCACATTCATCGACGAGTTCGGAGATTTGTTCTCCAGACATCGATAAATCTTTCATTTCCCCGTAGATTTCGTCGACTTTATGTAGAACATCCGTATTGGAGTACGGAAGCTTTACTATTCCGAGTTGTCCTAAGTTAATTTCGGCCCCCGAACTGAGCTCTTGCGGTGAGTTGAGTGGCGACTCATTGCGGCCTTCTTGATAGCGGAAGGAAAGCTCTTTTGTCGTTGGCATTCCTAGCTTCACATGAAGAACGTATTCTCCATAATTTGTATCGATCCAGCTAACAGTTAGGTGGACCCGACTTACTGAATGGACGCACCCAGCAATATTTCTTCTTCCAAATGAACACAGTTCACCAGGTCGAAATTCAAGCAGTGTTTTTTGAGCTGGATCGGGAGAGATGGGAGGATTGTTTCGGTCAGGCACCTTAATTTTAAGTTCAGACAGATAGATTACTTGGCCACTTGAAAGAAATGCATCGTACTTAAGCTCAGTTAGGGCGTGGTTATTCTTACCTACCACATATGTTAAGTTACGCGGTGGAATTCCGGGAAATACTTCAAACGAGTCTTCCCCAAGTCTTTTAAAGGAAACGAGGGGTTCACTTTCTCCTTGAATAAAACGATTCTTTTCCGAAAATATTTGACCTTTGTCATCAATGAAAATAACCGCGTCTACAGCTAGATTTCTAAGAGCATCTGTAATGTGCTGAGCGATCTCTTTAGAGGCGCCAAGCCGAGAATGATTATTGGTTATAGCGGTATTCATAAGCTCCATTTAGTTTGCGCCTGCTCCCCCCGCTAAGCAACATCAGTCTGTGCGTAAGGCCAAAGTGGCATGATGAAGAGAAGATGGGAACTTCGGTCTCTTATCATAAATCTCGGATCTTGCTGGTTTATTTGTAGATCCAGATAGTTATGTTAGTGGCTAATTTTCCCTGTTGGTATAGTGCTCCTTTATGCAAAATGAGCTTGAAAGCCGCCACGAACACAACCAGCTCTTCTCAAGCTTAACCTCCTCCCTATCCGAAATGAGCTCACAGCAAGCATCCGCGGCGTTAGAGCGCTATGGCTCTAACTCCCTTAGCCCAATCACGCGTTACCCGAGGCTGCGATTATTAGCCTCTCAATTTAAGAGCCCAATCAGTATCCTGCTAGGGGTGGCGGCGCTGCTTTCGGCGGTGGTTGGCGAGCGTTTTGATGGCGCTGTTATACTCGGTATCCTAATTGCGAGTAGCGCCCTGGGTTACTGGCAAGAGCTTCGCGCGCAAAGCGCGGTTGAGATCTTGCTTAAGCGGCTAGAGCAGCGCACTAAGGCTCTTCGTGATGGTGTTTGGCAGGTTATACCGTCGACTGAGCTCGTCCCTGGAGATGTTATCTCGCTTGTGGCGGGTTCGAGGATTGCCGCTGATTGTAGGGTTATGTCGGCGAAAGATCTCTCAGTGGATCAATCCAGTTTAACCGGCGAGTCTTTCCCGTGCGATAAAGATGCGGGAGATGAATCTGGATCTAGTAATCCCCTTGAGCGCTCAAACGCGATATTCGCTGGTTCTCATGTTGTGAGTGGTGAGGCAACAGCTTTAGTAGTCGCTACGGGGATGAGTACCTTTTACGGTTCGCTCGCTGCGAATCTGCGAAAGGCACCCCCTCCGACAGAATTTGAATTGGGGGTGAGAAATTTTGGCTACCTCCTTCTTGAGGTGGCCGCTACTCTATCGTTAGTTGTATTCGCGATAAATATGAGTTTTCACCGCCCGATCTTAGATGTGCTGCTTTTCACCCTAGCGTTACTTGTCGGCATGACACCTCAGCTTCTTCCAGCGATAGCGACCACCACTTTAGCGCAGGGGGCTCACAGGATGGCGCAAAATAATGTATTGGTCCGGCGTTTAAACTCGATAGCTGATCTCGGGGGGATCTCAATCCTCTGCACAGATAAGACCGGGACCCTTACAGAGGGCTCTGTAGTTTTGAGCTCAAGCACAACCTTCGATGGAAGGGAGTCGGAGAAGACAGCGCTTTTTGCTCACTTAAACGCGCTCCATCAGAGCGGCTTTTCTAATATAATCGATGATACGCTGCGTAAGTTGCCGCGAGTAGGAGCGGAGCTTTATCAGAAATTAGATGAGATCCCTTACGACTTTACTCGGCGCCTGCTTAGTGTCGCCTTGAAGTCGGGAGAAAAGAGGGTGCTTATCACAAAAGGTGCCCTTCATGAAGTGCTGGCGAGATCTTCTTCGCTCGAGCAGGCAGACGGCTCGGTGGTTTCAATAGAGCCTTACACAGCCCAGATAAAAGCCCGTTTCGAATATCTAAGCGAGCAGGGAAATAGGTGTCTTGGAGTTGCTTATCGCGAATTAGCTCCAGATCAAGATGTTTCTAAGGGACTAGAGGATAATCTGACGTTTCTGGGCTTTATCTCCTTTAGCGATCCGATCAAGGCTAGCGCTATAGAGAGTATTGGTGAGCTTGAAAAGAGCGGGATCACTTGCAAAGTTGTTACTGGCGATAATCGTTTCGTGGCCGCTAAGCTAGCCAGAGACCTCGGTGTTCTCTCGGCGGATTCGATTTTGACAGGTGAAGAGCTTGATCTGCTCTCGGATCAGGCGCTCCAGATAAAAGCGCGAGATGTCGATATCTTCGCGGAAGTAAACCCAAATCAAAAAGAGAGGATCATTCTCGCCCTTAAGCGTTTGAATCTTGGTGTTGGTTATTTAGGCGACGGTATCAACGATGCGGCCGCTCTGCGCGCGGGAGATGTCGGGATCTCGGTTGATTCAGCGGCAGATGTCACTAAGGAAGCCGCGGATATAGTGCTTTTGAATAAGGATTTAAGAGTTCTCCATGCCGGGGTTATCGAGGGGCGTAGGGCTTTTGCCAATACATTAAAGTATATCCTGGTTACTACCAGCGCTAATTTTGGCAACATGTTCTCTGTCGCAGGGGCATCCTTATTCGCGGATTTTCTGCCCATGTTACCCCCACAAATCCTGCTTTTAAACGTGCTCTCTGATCTGCCAGCGATGGCGATCGCCACAGATAGCGTTGATCCTGAGATGTGCGATAAGCCGATTAGATGGAGCTCACGCTCGATCGCCTCGTTTATGTTAGTGTTTGGTTTGATAAGCTCAGCGTTTGATTACTTAACTTTCGGTACCTTGTTAATCATCGGGTTGCCAGCGCCAGCGTTTAGAACGGGTTGGTTTATTGAGTCGGTGATATCTGAGATCTGTGTTCTGTTAGTGGTTCGAACGCGGCGTTCGTTGTTTAGAAGCAGGCCAGGGAAGTGGCTAGCAGTAATGAGCTGTCTTGCGGCGGCGATAACGATTTGGTTGCCTTTTTCGGGGCTGGGAGAAGCTCTTGGTTTCGCTGCCCCAAGTTTATCAACGCTGGCGATAGTGGGAGTGATTCTGTTTGGATATACACTAGCTTCTGAGTTTGGAAAGAGGTGGGTGTTGGGGAGGGGAGGCTCTTGAGACCGGAGATTTATCCTAAGTTTGCCGTAAAGTCCCGGTATCTGTGCAGACTTCAATAGGCGGGACTCGCCCAGCGTTGTAAGTTTGGCATGTTGTGTCGTCATTGAAGCAACATTGACTGTAGTCAGATCTCCTGCATTCCGAGGCATTATTAGGATTGCAGCCGTAAGGACAGCAGTAGTCCCCACAAGGAGTATCACCCGTGTTGCAAAGATTAACATTACACGCGCCATTTATGCAGATAAATTCATCACAGCATGTCGTCTGCGAAGTGCATGGATCGCCTTCAGCCACACAGTTAGGCGGAGGAGGTGGCGGAGGCGATGCGCACTTAGTCGCATCATTTGGATCGCACCCGTCAGCGCAGCAGGTTGTTCCGCAGCGGGTTTCTCCCGAATTACATGGATTTAGGGCGCACGGGCTAGTTAGGGTAGGAGTCTGCAAGCATCCGTATTGGCAGCAGGTTATTCCATTAGTATCATCCTGGCCGTTATTAAAGCATGAATAAGTATCCGCGGCACATTCTGAAACGCAGGGTTGAGCCGTACAGTTATCCGCAGGATTTGCGGTCATTCCCGTTACCATGCACTGTATTACATAGCTCGTTGGCGTATTTTGAGTGCATGTAGCTCTATATGTAAAGCACGCGCCAGGGAAGTAGCCGCCGCAGGTAGTCTCTGGGGCTGTTACCGTAACTGACACACAAGGCAGACATAGGGTTGGACAATCACCCTGTAGCTCTTCAGGAGTTGGGCATGTTCCTGTTCCTGGTGTCGGGTCTACAGGCGGCGAGCTAGAACTTCCATTCGAAGACGCGCTGCTAGAACTTGAGCTAGTCGAATTGCCACTACTACTGCTAGATGAGTTATTTGAGCAAAGCACCCTGACAACCGAACAGAGTCGCTCTGCCTGCGGTCCTAAGCACTGGTTCGGATTCCCTGGACAACATGAGCACGGTCCCGAGCTAGACGAACTACTAGAGCTAGCCGCGGAGCTGGAGCTACTACTCGATGAGTCGCTCTTGCTTGAGCTACCAGAGCTATTAGCACTACTACTAGAGCCACTAGAGCCACTAGAGCCACTTGAGCCAGAGGAGCTACTATTAGAGCTCGCAGAGCTATTAGATGTTGACGATGTTGAGCTGGAGCTACTGCCGGCAGAGCTGCTGCTTGTGCAAGTCTTAATACAGCATTTCGAATCAGCGCTAACTGCCCAGACACACCCAACACCAGGTTCTCCCGCCCCGTTCTTCCCGCTTCGGCAAAATGCGTTAGCGTTAGTATTGCCCGGGACCGCCACATTTCCATCTCCGCAAGGATTAGCTGAACTACTGCTTCCGCCACTAGAGTTGCTAGAGCTTGAGTTGCTCGACGAATTTGAAGAGGTGCTAGACGAGCCGCTCGTTCCTGAGCTTCCCGAGCTAGAAGACGAGTTAGAGCTATTACTGCTATTGCTAGAAGATGAGCTGCTACTGCTACTGCTGCTGCTACTGCTGTTTGAAGAGGATGACGTGCTCGAGGATGAGTTGCTCGACGAAGAGCTGCTAGAGCTTGAGTTGCTTGATGAGCTTGAGTTGCTTGATGAATTAGATGAGCTGCTAGACGAAGAGTTGCTGCTACTACTTGATGAGCTACCGGATGAGCTGCTCGAGCTACCCGAGCTAGAGCTAGAGTTGGAGCTATTTGAGCTACTACTAGAGCTGCTATCGCTTGAACTGGTGCTAGAACTAGAAGAAGAAGATGAAGAGGATGATGAAGATGAAGATGATGATGAAGTACTGCTTGAGTTGCTGCTGTTAGAAGAGGAGCTTGTCGTAACGCAGGTGTATCCTGCAGTTGTCAATGCCCCCCTATTTGCGCTACAGAAACAATCTTTGTTGGGCGGATACGCTAGCAGGGCGTTGCAAGTGCATAGGCTCGGCCTTGTGTTTAAACATACGGCACAATTATCTTGTGTGGCGCAGTTGGTGCAGATAGAGATAGATGCCCTAGTCTGAGCAGAAGCATTTTGCGGACTGACTAAGATTGAGTAGATAGTAGCTAGCATGCTGGCAGCCACGAACAGGCAGATCAACTTCGCTCCGGCTCTTAGTCCGCTTTTAAAGTATGAACCTGTAGGCGCAAGTCGCCTAAAAACCATATAACCTTAAGCTACCCGAGGGATTGCCGAATTTAAGGACACCAACTCTTATTATATGATGTCTCAGGGGGATGAAACGAGCCGTTCTTCTGAGAAAGTTAAAAAACTTGGCTTAAGTTTTGCTAAAAGCCTCAAGTTAAGTCTCAAGTTAAGCCTCAAGTTGAGCCTAATATAGAGGCTAATAGTGGCGATGAGAGGCCAGACAGAACCTCGTTTGCCTAATAGAACTGATTACGGCGCTTCCTTAGGCATCCCTGCCGTCCCAGACTCGCCAACCTCGCGCATAAGCTTACGTCCCCGAAAGATATGAAACACTAAAATAGGCGCGGCTAATAAACCTAAACTTGAATGGGCGATACTCGCTAAGTTTCTTAACGACTCATCTCCGCAATAATAGAGCAGGTATCCCGAAGCGCTTAAAACTCCAAAAGCTACTAGCAGGGTCATGCCGGTAAATAGATTGATCCCGCTTTTATAGGCGCGAGCGATATGGAGGGGGAATATCGCCCCCATCACCAATAAAAATAAGGGCGCCGCAAGGCCGTGAACCTGCAGGCTAAGCATCTCGTATTGCGATGGGATTACCCCGTAGTCGGTGGTCTCGGCTAACAAGTAGTAGGCGATGAGCCACATAACACCCGAAGCGAATAGGGCGACGAACGATAAGTAAAGCGAGCGTTTGTAAAATTTACCTAATTGAAATCCGCGCGGCTTAGTTGTGGTTGACATCTCTTGTAGCTCCGATCGTAATTTCGCGCGCCTGATACCGATTAAGAATTGATTTGGCCGTTTCGTGGTCGGCTCCGTAGACGATCTTAGTCAAAGCGTCGGCCACTACGCAACTCTTAGCGATGATAGTAATGCTTGTTGGAGCCGATTCAGGCCCGAATACAGATGTGGCTACCGCTGTTTCATATACCGTCTCGCCTTTTAAATAACGGGGCAGGTCACTACTTGTATCTTGATAAGGAGATCTGATTACAAACGGCAGGGGTTGTCGTCCAAAAAAGAACATATCTCCACCGGCGTTTACGACACCAGAGACCTCTGGAGTGGCCCGAAAGGTCTTAACTGCTTGGTCAACAGCGAACCCTTTAGCGATCCCTCCAAGGTCAATCGCCGCTGGCAGAGAGCGCGAGAGACAGTTATCTCCGTGAAAATAGATCCGTGCCTCTGGATATAAAGATCTATCTCGTTGCATCGGATCAAAAGCCCCTCCAGAATCGATGTAGAGGGTGTTTGCCAGACGCAAAACTTCGGAGGTTTCGGGAGAAATGGTAACTGGATTGTTAGGAACGGTGCTATTTATCAGTGATATCTCAGAGTGTGGATCAAAGAAGCTCATCAGCTTCTGGATCTGCGCTATTCGCGCAAAGCAGGCTGAGGATAAATCAAGGAGCGCGTCTTCGCTTAACTCATCAGAGAAGAGAGCTAGATGAACAAATGTTCCAAGGAGTGGCTTGGCTCTATTGATGCTAGCCTTGCCCGGCTTTCTATTGAGTAACATCGATAGTAGCCAAGATCCGTTTGACACCCTCAGTTACGTGACGTGAAGATAGGGTGGCGCCACTTATATTGTTGATATCGTGGTTAAGCAGGATCGGCGCCTCTTTGTCCTTACCTACAAATTGATCGAGCCACGTTCTTGAGCGAACTTCGCCGCCGTAGCTCTCTCTGTAGGCCAAGATCTCAACGTCGTGCACCTTCTTGTCAACGCCTATAGCGACTGAGTAATCGATGAGTAGGTGCTTACCTACTACATAATCAACGATAAACCAGCCGAGTAAGTGATTGTCTTTATCGAAGGCCTTCCAGATCTTTTGAGCCCGAGTTGTTACGGGGATACCACTTGAGTTCTCTATAGCGACCTTCTGATCGTCTGTAAAAACTACGAAAGCGTTATCGAATCTCTGCGCGCTTGGAAAAGATAGCCTCTGCGCCTGCTCTATCGTTACGTACTCAGTGGCGAAGCAGGGCGCGCAACTCGCACATATAAGTGCCCAAGGAATGATCGAGTCGCGCGTCTTACCCATAACGACCTAAAAGAAGAACCCAACAGATCCCAAAACCGCTTTCTGAGTCGGTGTTAGCTCGTCTCTGTCGTTGATAAATTGATAGTCAACTTTTAGCACAACTTTAGGTGTTGGAAATAGCGCCGTTCCAAATGTGTGATACTCCTGGTTGCCTGCTCCAGAGGGATCGTTTGGATCGGTGCCTGCAGCCCCTGAGGTTTGTAGGTCGATCTTGCTGAATCGATAAAACGGCACGAATTCCCACGATTCACGCGGATTTGACGATAAATTGTGGTGATAGGCGGCCTCAAAGGAGTAGCCGCGCATCGAATCGCCGACGTTATTAGAGCTATCGCCATCGTTATTTGCGCGCAGATTTCCGCTGTTGCCGATGTTGGCTTGCACGAATTCAGAGCGCAACTCGATGCCGGTTTTTGGAATCCTGTATCGTAGCTCAGAATCGAATAATCCCAGACTACTGCCTCCGAGAGTTTGTCCAAGCGATGATGAGTCTCCGCCGTAGGCTCCACGTGGAGTCGTGTTGTCTGTGTAATACACGCTGCTGCTACCAGCGAGGCCTGGTATGAAGTGCGGTGTGTAAGAGAGTCTTAGGGTGTAGGCGACGTTATCGCTTACCTGTTGATTATCACCGATCGGTGCGCGAGCCATCTTTAGACCCTCAGAGCCAGATATTCCAGCTTCATAACCTGATGTGGGAACCTTACCACCATCGCTGGCGGTTGTTCCGGCATCCTCAAGGGATGAGCTAACCTGCGCTTGATAATTAAGACCATCGATTATCTTTCCGTATGCGCCAGTTGATGCCGCGTACCAGGTCGATGGTATCAAATTGTGATAGAGCTCGGGGCGCTCTGAGCTGTAGAACTGAGTTGGCTCATGAAAGAGATTTATGAATCCCACGGGGATCACATCAACTCCGGGGGATCTCCAGGTGAAGTGTTCGTTTACTCGGAAGTCGATAAAGAGCTGCTCTACTTCGATCGCGCCGTTTAACTTGTCGTCCTCTTCTTTAGCGATACCACCGTGTTCGAATTCAAGCTCGGTGTTGAAGATGATATTGTTTGATAGTTGGTAGGTTCCAAGAAGAACCATGCGGTGAGCGTCGAAGCCGTTGTTCCATTCTCCGTCGGCATTGCTTCTGCCGAAGATCGCTTCTCCGTATGCTCCTAGACGCATACCATCCATTTTGAATCCGTCACTTCGATAGGTGATACCGAACTGGCTAAGCTCGTCAGCTAGGGATGCTGTGCTGGTAGCTGAACTTGCTTTAGGTGTAGGGCTTGTACTGGCAACGGTCTGTGGTTGCGGTCTAAACATCGATTCGTCTGCCAGGTCAGCTGCTGGAGTCTTTAGGGGAGCTGCTGCTGTCGCCTTGGCTGATTTGCTAGCGGTTTCCTTGCTGGCGCTGGCTTGGCGGCTCAGTTCGGCTTTGAGAGCGGCTATTTCAGCCTCCATAGATTCTAGCTTCTTAAGAAGGGTGCCGGGGGCAGTGTTATCATCCGCCTTGAGGCTCTGAGTAGCTATAAGTAGGCTCGACGCTACAAGCAGAGTGATAAAAGTGCTGTTCTTTGTCATTTTGTCTATGATCCTAAACATATATTAGCCGTAGAAACGGGGCTTGATATATCAAACAGGACAAATACCAGTCAATATTACGGCGGGTTATTATCACTAAAATTGCAAATATATTATCAGCTAGGGGTAGGTTAAAGTGTTACCCCGTTTCAAAAGTCGGTAGTTGCCATCGATGGCAGCACCTGAGGATACTTAAGCTCTCTGAAATTTCGTTCTTATCCCCAGATGATTTATAGGCGATAGAGAAGGGTGGAGGGCCGAACGCCCCTCCTTAAATATAAACGCCGGTTCGCATGACACAACACTTCGAGGTAGCAATCATAGGAGGGGGGCCGGCGGGAATCGGTGCCGCTACCAATGCTGCTCACCACGGGATCTCCCACGTCCTGATCGAAAAGGGCGAGCTCGCTAACACGATCCACCAATATCAACTCCGTAAACATGTGATGGCGGAGCCTGCGCGGCTGCCACTTAGGGCGCACTGCAGATTCGAGGCGGGGAGCCGCGAGAAGATCTTAAGTGAGTTCGCGCACGATGTCGCGTCAGCCAGGGTTAATCTTATTCAGGGCGAGGTAACCGAGATCGTTCGTGGCGCTGATGGGTTTACCCTTAAATTGGGAGACTCGGTGATCACGGCTAATAAGATCGTGATGGCGATTGGGGTTCAGGGCACTCCAAGAAAGTTGGGGGTTGCCGGTGAAGGGCTTCCTCACGTTGCTTATACATTGGCGGATGCCAGTGAGTTTGCAGAGCGGAATATAATAGTTGTAGGAGCGGGAGACGCGGCGATTGAGAACGCGCTCGCTCTTAGTGAGCAGAATGCAGTCTGGGTTGTTAACCGAGGGGCCGAGTTCGCTCGGGCTAAAGACGCTAACGCGCGTCTAATCTCGCAAGCGATTCAATCGGGCAAACTTAAATGTATCTTTAACGCGACAGTTAGCAGAATTGAGCAGACGCAGGTCGTGGTCGATTCATCAGATGGGGAAGTAATTGTTCCGTGCGATCACTTAATAGCTAGGCTTGGTTGTGTGCCACCCAGAAAATTCCTGGAGTCGGTAGGAATTAAGTTTCCTAACGGAGATCCCGCCGCGGTGCCTGCTGTTAATGAGCGTTATGAGTCAAACGTTCCTGGGCTCTATATAGTTGGCGCTCTAATCGGGTATCCATTAATAAAGCAAGCGATCAATCAGGGGTATGAGGCTATCGAGCACATCAGGGGCGCTCCAGTAGAGCCGGCGGATCAGCCACTTTTAGAAGAGCGCTTTGCTGATATCCCGGGCGGATTTAGCGTGAATTACCCCAAGCTTCGCGCGGAGCTCCCTTTATTTAAAGATCTGACTGAGCCTCAGCTACGTGAAGTTGTGATCGATTCGACGCTGCACTTAAAAAACACAGGCGATCTTGTTTTTAAGAGGGATGATTACACCGATACCTTCTGGAGTGTGCTGAGCGGCGCGGTCGAGGTTGAATTATCTGAAAACAAAACCGTTTGTCTCACCTCAGGGCAGTTCTTTGGCGAGATGGGGCTATTATCTGGGCGTCGTAGGGTCGCGACGGTTCGCGCGGCACGCGAAGGGACTGTGCTGATCGAGACACCGCGTAAGCAGATTATTAAATTGATATCGGCGGTAGATTCTGTTCGGCGAACACTTGATCAGCTCTTTGTGTCACGGGTGCTGCGTCGTTCTGTATTTCCTGATGGGCCTTCTGAGTTTTTAGACGAGTTGGTAACAAAGGCTAAGACTAAGGTCTTTAAGAAGGGAGAGGCTTTATTCAATGAGGGCGATCTCGGTGAGCAGCTCTACGTTATTCGGAAAGGCTCAGTCAAGGTTTCTAGACGTGATAGTCGTGGTGTTGATATCGCGCGAACTTATGTGCCAGCGGGCCATGTAGTTGGTGAGATGGCCGTGGTGAAGGAGGGGGCGGTAAATCGCTCCGCGACAGTAACGGCAGCGGTAACGTGCGAGACGATCGTTTTAGAGAAGAGCGATGTTCAGGAGCTCTTTAAGACCTATCCTCAAGCTAGGCGCCATCTCGATTCAGTAGTTGATCAGAGACGCGTGCAGAACATAGTAGCTGATTGGAGCGATGGTTCTGGTTCGCTCTTAGAGTTTATGATGCGCGAGGGGCTTACTGACGCCGAGAACGTGCTGCTGATCGACTCTGATAAGTGTGTTGGTTGCGATAATTGCGAGGCGGCGTGCGCCGCTACGCACGGCGGGTATTCGCGCTTAGATCGCAAAGGTGGCAAGAGTTTCGCCTCGATTCAGATCCCAATATCGTGTCGTCACTGCGAGAATCCGCTCTGCATGCTCGATTGCCCACCAGACGCTCTTCACAGACAACCAAACGGCGAGGTGGTGATCAGGGACACCTGTATCGGCTGCGGGAACTGCGTCACGAATTGTCCCTATGGGGTGATTAAATTAGTTTATGATACGATCTCTACCGGGTGGTCGTTCTGGGCCACTAAGACAAAGGGTCCAGCAAAAGCGGCGAAGTGTGATATGTGCCATGAGCTAAAAGGCGGACCCGCGTGCGTGAGAGCGTGTCCAACTGGAGCTGCCATTCGGGTAAACCCCGCGCGGCTAGTGCAGATCGCTGGTCACGCTGGGAGAGCTAAGTTGAATCAGAGAGAGCAATGAGCCACGCGACCTTTCTAAGTTACAAACGATTTAGGTGGTTGTGGCTAACGATAGCTTTTATCTTAATCGCTATCGCTGTTTATACGATCGATTCCCCGCCTGGGGGAAGAAACGGCGGGACGGTAATCGGGTACCTGTATGGGTCGTTAGCCACGATAGCAACCGTGTGGCTGATGGCGTATGGATTGAGAAAGAGAGCGTATCACTCAAATCTAGGAACTGTAGAGGGATGGTTAGCCGCGCACGTTTGGATCGGTTTAGGGCTTCTGGTTTTAGTCCCGCTTCACTCAGGGTTTAGTTTTGGCGTTAACGTTCATACCCTCGCTTATGTGGCTATGGTGGTTACGATCCTCTCTGGTATATGGGGAGCCGCTAATTACGTTACTTTATCAAGTAAGATATCCGAGCACCGTGGCGCAACTAAGGATATGGCTTTGCTTGAGCAGATTACCGCGTTAGGTCAGAAGATTGAGCAGCTTAAAATCAATAAAGGCGAGAAATTCTTAGCGCTTTATAATCGGTACAATTTTGATCTCCGCCCAGGCTTTATGACGATCTTTGGAGCCACGCAGATCCCAATAGTGGATCCGCTCGGCGCTAGCGCGATGGTAAGCGAAGTACCTCAGGGCGAACGCGATGACGCCATCGCGGTGTTAGGTATGTTAGATCAGCGCTCTGACCTAGCTCGAACTCTTATTGAGCAGCTCCGTATAAAAGCGCTACTTAGAGCGTGGCTGATTATTCATGTGCCGTTCTCATTTGTTTTGTGTGTGGCGATGGCTATCCATATATTCTCAGTTTTCTTCTTTTGGTAGGCGATGAGTTCTAAGTTAACAGACCCTGAGAAAGGTGAGAGTGTAGAGGAGGAGCTAAAGCGATTTAGGCTTGAGAGCAACCTTCCATCGATTAAAACACTCGTGATCGTATTGAGCTCGGTAACCCTGGTAGCATGTGGTGTTTATCCTCTAGTGACTAAGCACTTCTCCTTATGGAATAGCGGACCAATCTCAAACGCGCATAGGTTAATCGAGAGTGATTGTAAAAAGTGCCACTCAGAGCCATTTAAGAGGGTTCAAGATAAAGAGTGTTTGACCTGCCATGCCTTAAGTGAGCACTCAAAGGATCTAGCGTCATTTGTTGAGAAGCACACCGATTTAAATGTCAGATGCAGCACCTGTCACATGGAGCACAATGGAGATCGCGGGCTACTCTTAAAAGACGCTGATTTCTGTGTTAATTGCCACGGGGATATGAAGGGGCTTAAAGGTGATTCTGAGCTGCTATCAGTGAGCCACTTTAATTCTCATCCGCAATTTAGAATTAAAGTCGCCGGTGAGCCCGGTAAGACAGAGCGAGTGAGCTTAGACGACCAGACGCGAGTTAAAGATAATACTAAAATTAAACTTAACCACTCTGTTCATCTGAAAGCTGGACTTCGAGGGAAAAACGGTCCTGTCGATCTAACGTGTCGCTCCTGTCATCAGATCGATGGCGATTTTAAAAAGATTAAACCGATATCATTTGATTCGCACTGCAGGGATTGTCACTCACTTGGATTTGATGAGCGTCTGCCAGACGCCCAAGTTCCTCACGGAGACTCTGAAGCTGTCTACCCGGCGCTCTTCACTGAATACTCGAAGCTCATGCTCGGTGGTGAAGTTATTCGCGACACTTCTAATCTGGAGCGACAGTTTCCATCAAGTGATCACGGGGTATCTATCGAGGCCCTTAAGCCCAAAGATCTCGCGGCGGTTGAAGATAGCGCCAGGGATGCTGAGAAGCTTCTCTTTACAAAGACCGGTTGTTATCTCTGCCACTCTTATAAGGAGAAGGATCCAAATGAGTGCACTAAGACAGGTTCGCGCTATCTAATCGATAAACCTGAGATCCCCGAGGTCTGGTTGCCAGCGGCCCGTTTTAGTCACGGAGCACACGAGGAGTTTAGTTGTGAGTCGTGTCACAAAAACGTAGCTAACTCTACTGAAACGACTGATGTTTTAATCCCAGGAATAGCTCTTTGTCGTGATTGTCACCAACAGGACGCAAAGCCTGGCTATGTGGAATCTGGTTGTGGAGAGTGCCATTCGTACCATGCGGCCCTTGGTTTTCCAAATGAAAAGAAGCAAAGTATCTCTGATTATTTACGCTCTTTAACGAGGTAGCTTTGCGCGATGAGTAGTGGATTATTTCAGCTTCGGCTCTTAGGCGTTTTCACTGTTTCTGTTCTTTTAGGTTGTGGTGGTGGAGGTGGATCTGGAGGAGCTTCAAGTGGTGGTTCACCAGGGGCTAATTTTGGATGCGATGGTGGATGCGCGCATCAAGCTTTATCACCCGATGAGGTTACTAAAATTATTCAACAGGCCGCGACTGAGGCGCGTTCTCTTAATACAGCGGGGACGTTTGCTGTAGTTGATAGAGTTGGAAACGTTTTAGCGCTCTATAAGATGAGTGGAGCTTCTGCTGCCAGTGTTATTAATGGTCAGAGGGGCGCTTCAGGTGGCTTAGAAAATATCTCAGTACCGGCAACATTAGCGGCTATATCTAAAGCTGGTACCGGTGCTTATTTAAGTAGTCAGGGTAATGCTTTCTCAACTCGCACCGCGAGTCAGATAATCCAGGAGCATTTTTTACCCGGCCAGAACAATCAACCTGGCGGTCCGCTTTTTGGTGTGCAGTTCTCTCAATTGGTTTGTAGCGATGTGACCTTAGAGGGGCAGGGAAGCGCTGGGCCACACCCGTTACCACTTGGATTATCGGCCGACCCTGGAGGATTTCCGCTTTATAAAGATGGGGACCTTGTAGGAGGAGTTGGAGTTGAATTCGATGGCCTCTACTCATTAGATCCAAACGCGGGGGATAGTGATGATGACCCAGAGGAGCGAGTCGCGCTTGCGGCGACTCGCGGTTTTGAGGCTCCTAGTGAGAGAGTCGGGGATAACATCTCTCTTGGTGGTCGCACGGCCCG
>Ga0214921_10003362_pt1 | contig 24553 bp, 23 predicted proteins | sample LL1505_MetaG_FD_177992 | JGI IMG/M metagenome (GOLD analysis project Ga0214921, IMG submission 177992) | Freshwater microbial communities from Lake Lanier, Atlanta, Georgia, United States - LL-1505 | ecosystem: Environmental > Aquatic > Freshwater > Lake | place: USA: Georgia | collected...
GTCATTAGAAATTTAATATTAAACTACTTAAGAGCGACTTTTGATTTATTGTGATTGACCTGGCAAATTGCCGATTTGGCCGGATTATGCATTTTGGTTGATTTAGCCCTTAAAATAGTTGGATTATCAAAAAAACACAAATTGTGACCAATCCTACCGCAACTTCGAAAGTACTTCCTGTCATTTTATGCGGCGGTTCTGGAACGCGCCTTTGGCCTTTGTCGCGCGGAGGATTTCCTAAGCAATTTTTAATTCTCCGTGGTGGCGACGATAGCCAGGAAAGTCTTTTTCAGGCAGCCATTATTAGGGCGCAAGCAGCGGTTGGGTCTGTTGCAGATTCTGGTAGGGCATTCATTGTCACTAATGAAGAGCATCGCTTTTTAGCCCTAGACCAGTTGCGCGAGTTAAAAACTATTCAGGCAACCCTGTTGCTTGAGCCAACGGGGCGCAATACTGCGCCAGCACTTACCTTAGCAGCGCTGTGTGCGATGGACAATGGTAATGATCCGATTCTCTTGGTTACGCCAGCCGATCAAGCCATCCAAGATCAACCCGCCTTTGAAAAAGCCATGCAGCGTGCAGTTCAGTCCGCTCAATCGGGGGCGATCGCCATTTTGGGTATTAAGCCAACCGCACCAGAGATCGGATATGGGTATATTGAAGCCCAGCCAACAGGCGATGGAGTGATGGTGGTTAAGCGTTTTGTCGAGAAGCCCGATTTGGCCACTGCCACTCAATACGTAAATGATGGCCGCTATTATTGGAATGGTGGAGTGTTTGTACTTAAGGCCAGCGTTTGGCTTGCCGCATTAAAAGAATTCCGTCCCGATATTTTAGAGGCGACCATTAAAGCATGGCAAGGTAAAACTATCGATGCAAATGGCGACGCTTTTTTTACTCGACCTGAAAAAAAACTCTTTAATGCTATTCCTAGCGAGTCGATTGATTATGCGGTGATTGAGAAATGCCCTGGCAGTTCATTTTCTATCCACATGGTGCCATTAGAGGCTGGTTGGAATGACTTGGGTGCGTGGGATGCAGTCTGGCAGTTCGGCTCTCACGATGAACGGGGCAATGTCACGCGTGGCGATGTTGTCTTGGAGCAAACCACAAACTCTCTTATTTACTCGAGTTATCGTTTAGTGAGCACAGTGGGCGTGAATAACCTCGTTGTTGTGGAGACGGCGGATGCCGTGTTAGTTACAGATCGAACTAACAGTCAAGAAGTTAAGGCGATTGTTAAAAGGTTAGAGCAAGATAGTCGTGAAGAGAAAAATCTGCACCGCAAGGTTAATCGACCTTGGGGTTGGTATGATAGCGTCGATGAAGGTGAGCGCTTTAAAGTCAAACACATTCATGTTAAACCCGGAGCAAGTCTTTCCCTACAAATGCATCACCATCGCGCCGAGCATTGGATTGTGGTTAAGGGAACTGCAGAAATCACCAATGGCGACCACGTGTTCATGCTTGCGGAAAATCAAAGCACATATATTCCCAGGGGTCAAACACATCGCCTAGTAAACCCTGGAACTGAACCTCTCGAAATAATTGAAGTGCAATCAGGTGGTTATCTTGGGGAAGACGATATCGTGCGTTTTGAAGATATTTACCAGAGAACTTGATAAATCTTTTCTTAAATCCAATAGAATGTTGATGGTTCAATATTAACATACGTATGCGAAAGTTTTTTATGACAAAGGTTGCACTTATTACCGGCATCACTGGCCAAGATGGCTCCTACCTAGCTGAGTTTCTTTTAGAAAAGGGTTATGTGGTGCATGGTATTAAACGCCGCGCTTCCTTATTTAATACCGAACGGATTGACCACCTTTATCAAGATCCTCATGTCAATCACCGCAATTTAATATTGCACTATGGTGATTTAACCGATACCAGTAATTTGGTACGTATTATTCAAGAGTGTCAGCCTGATGAAATTTATAATCTTGGTGCGCAAAGTCATGTCGCAGTTTCTTTTGAATCTCCAGAATACACAGCCGATGTCGATGCTGTAGGACCCTTAAGGATTTTGGAGGCGATTCGAATCTTGGGTCTTGAGAAAAAGACTCGTTTTTATCAAGCCTCAAGCTCTGAGCTCTTTGGTTTGGTCCAGGATATTCCGCAAAAGGAAACTACTCCGTTTTATCCAAGAAGCCCCTATGCGGTAGCCAAACTGTATGCCTATTGGATTACGGTGAACTATCGAGAGGCTTATGGTATGTATACCTGTAACGGAATTCTCTTTAATCATGAGTCTAAGCGACGCGGAGAAACCTTTGTGACTCGCAAGATCACTCGTGGTTTGGCCAACATCGCCCAAGGCCTTGAGAAGTGTCTGTATATGGGCAATATTGATGCGTTGCGCGATTGGGGTCACGCGAAGGATTATGTGCGCATGCAGTGGCTCATGCTCCAGCAAGACAATCCCGAGGATTTTGTAATTGCCACAGGTATGCAATACACCGTGAGAGATTTCATCCAAAAAAGTGCGAAGCAACTTGGTATTACTCTTAAATTTGAAGGCCATGGAGTAGCTGAAAAGGCGATTATTGAGAGGCTCGAAGAGGATGATCGTACCCCTGCTATAAATGTGGGCGATATCATTATGCAAATTGATCCCCATTACTACCGACCGACCGAAGTTGATACCCTCTTAGGGGATTCAAGTAAGGCAAAACAAAAACTTGGTTGGGTGCCAGAGATTACCTTAGACCAAATGATTACCGAAATGGTGGCTTATGACTTAGAGAAGGCCAAACAGCATGCATTATTAAAAAAATATGGATATGCCGTTACGATCGGTAAAGAAAAGTAATTTCACTTTAATACTAATTTGAGGAAGATGTTTAGGTGATTGATCTGCATCAAAAGGTTTATATTGCTGGTCACCGGGGAATGGTGGGGTCAGCGATTGTGAGCGAATTAATGCGTAAAGGCTATACCAACCTTATTTTTCGCTCACATCAAGAACTCGATTTAACAAATCAAGCCGCTGTCCATGATTTTTTTGTGAAAGAAAAACCTGACCAAGTATATCTAGCTGCTGCTAAGGTTGGAGGAATACATGCTAATCATACCTTTCCAGCTGAATTTATTTATCAAAATTTAATGATTGAAAGTAATGTGATTCATCAAGCGTTTCAAAATGGCGTGCAAAAACTTCTTTTTTTGGGTTCTAGTTGCATCTATCCAAAGCTTGCCCACCAGCCTATGGCTGAAAATGCTCTGTTATCGGGAAAGCTTGAGGAAACGAATGAGCCCTATGCGATAGCCAAAATTGCAGGAATTAAATTATGCGAGAGTTACAACCGCCAGTACGGCACATCACACGGTGTCGATTATCGTTCAGTGATGCCGACAAATTTATATGGACCAGGTGATAATTACCATCTTGAAAATAGTCATGTGATACCTGCGTTGATAAGACGAATTCATGAGGCCAAAATCAACGAATCTGACCGAGTGACAATCTGGGGAACTGGTACTCAAATGCGCGAGTTTTTGTACGTGGATGATATGGCAACTGCATGCATTTTTGTAATGGAATTAGATAAGATAAGTTATATGCAAAAAGTAACATTGATGCAAAGTCACATAAACGTTGGATATAGTAGCGACATAACTATTCGAGATCTAGCTGAATATATTGCTGAGATTATTAGTTATAACGGAGAGATAGTATTTGATTTGTCGAAACCGGATGGTGCCCCAAAAAAAATAATCGATTCATCTGTATTAAAATCACTTGGATGGTCTCCTAAAATCGACTTATTTGAAGGGCTTAGGCTCACTTACCTAGATTATTTAGACAATTATTAATGAAAAATAAATTTCAAGAGCTTAAGAGAGTAGCAGTAATAATTCCTGTTTTTAATGAAGAGAGGAACTTAATTACTCTCTACGATCGAATTTGCTACAGTATTAAAGATATTGAGAAAATTCACTGGAGTTTCATTTTTGTAGATGACTCTAGCACTGATTCTTCAATGAATGTTTTGAGGAAATTGGTAAAAGTTGATAGCAGAGTACAGGTATTAGAACTATCGCGCAACTTTGGTAAGGAAATAGCTCTTACTGCTGGCGTTCATGAATGCAAAAATCATGACGCAATCATTTGTATCGATGCTGATCTGCAGCATCCGCCTGAGTTGATACCAAGAATGATCGAGCTATGGCAAAGTGGTATCGATATTGTTGTAACAATACGAGTTCGTTCTGAGAAGCAACCTTTATTGAGAAGGCTGGGATCCACCCTTTTTTATTGGTTCATTAACAAATTTTCATCTTTAGAGATGGTAAGATTTACTACTGATTTTAGGCTTTATGATGCTAAAGTTGTAAGCGCATTTTGTGTTGCAACAGAGCGTCAAAGAATGTTTAGAGGCATTATGGATTGGTTAGGTTTTAAGAGACAGTCTCTTGAATTTACTGCGCCAACACGTGCACATGGCGCTCCTGGATATACATACAAAAAACTTTGGGATTTAGCTATTCAAAGTATTACCTCATTCTCCCTATGGCCATTAAAAATAGTCATATTGGTTGGGTCATTTATTACATTTATTAGTTTAGCTCTATTAAGCTGGATGCTTATTAGTAACATTTTTGGCAACAATTTGAACTATACTCCATTGGCAGTTGTTACGGTAATTAATACCTTTTTAATAGGAATAGTATTGATTTCTATCGGACTGGTAGCGCATTACATTGGACTTATTCATACAGAGGTAATTAATAGACCGCTCTTTGTTATACGGGAAAAAATTGGCTTCTAGTTAATTGCTCCGAAAGTAAAATTTGAGATCTAATGTTAAATTGATTAAGGAATTATGAATTTTTTTGTAAAGCTAGAAATTAATTCCTCATGAAATTTTGGCAGAAATTCAAACGACCAATCATATTATTAGTTAAACTAAAAAAATCTATCAAATTATTTTTTAGCGATAAATTCATAGCTGGGAGTAGTATTTTAACTGTAGCGACTATATCTTCAGGCGCTTTTGGCTATGCTTACCAAATTATGCTTGGCTCCTTAATGAGTTCGGCAAATTTTGCAATCTTTTCAGCGATACTCTCACTGTATGTTTTTTTTGCCTCACCTTTCAATGTAATTTATATGCTTATATCGAGAAATGTGGCTACGCAGTTAGATAAGGATAAGAGTTTTTTATATCAATATTTTGAGCAGTCACTCTTCTTAGTAGCTTTAATACTATTAATTCCCGTTACTATTCTTTTATATTTTCAAGAGTTATTTAATAGATTTTTAGGCGTGACGGAATGGTACATTGTGCCTTTGGTATTAATATTTGCATGGCTTGTAGCGCTTCAGACTGTCTGTAATGCATTTATTCAGGGCATGCAAATGTATAAGCTAATGGCCCTAGTAATGATTTTTACTGTAGTAACAAAAGTTGCGGCCTCTGCACTCTTACTAGGATACTTAGATTCAGATATTTTGAACGGATTATTGGGACTGGGCATATCAATAATTCTTATGCTTTTTTTCAGCATTAAGCGTTTAGCTAGAATTTTCTGTGCAACAGAAAAACTGTATTTTAAAAATATTAATCAGCTTTTAAGCATTCAGATAAAACAAATTATTAGTTTTTTTAAGAATGCAACGCCAATTCTAATTGTAAGTATATCTTTTGTGGGAATGACTCAATTAGATATGTTTTTTGTAAATCATTATATGTCCTCTATTAACGCAAGTAATTATGCGGTAGCATCAGTTTTTGGGAAAGTAATTTTATATTTGCCTGGCGGGTTAGCCTTGGCACTATACCCAATGGTTGCTAACAATCATTCAAATCATAAATCTAGTATTCTTATTATTAAAAAAGCTCTTATACTCACTTTTGCATCTTCAATAATTTTATGTATCATTTATTATTATTTTGGAGAGTTTATAATTTCATTTTTCTATGCAGAAAAATATTCATTTGCTTATTTGATATTAAGATGGTATGCAATGGCAATGGTTCCCATGGCTTTGATTCTTGTAATGGAAAATTTTTTAATTGCTAAGGGCGAGTTTGTTTTTTCATGGGTATTCTTAATTATTTTTCCTTTACAGATTATTGCCTTAAATCTTGTTAATGACTCGCCTTGGGAAATTATTACGATAGTAGGCTCATCAGGTTTAATGGTATTAATGATAGGCTCTTTATTTATTATTTATAAATATAAATTATTAAAGGTGTGGAATGAGTGAATTTAAGGTTTTATTAATTGATAATTTGACAAGTGGTACTTTTCATTTGAGGACAGAACGACCGACGGGACTGATTAGGGCGGGGCAATGTTTTAATCTAGGGTTACCGGGAATGGAAATTAATAGAGAATATTCGATGTATTCTGATGCGAATGCTGACTACTTAGATTTTTTAATTCGTGTTGTTGATGGGGGATTGGTAAGTTCTCGATTACAAAGGGTTAAGATCGGTGAATATGTTGAAATTGATGGACCCTATGGAAATTTTTGTATGCAAGAGACCAAGCTTCGCAATGAGTTTTATTTCATTGGTACTGGGACCGGCATAGCACCATTTCATTCATTTATTAAAACGTATTCAGACTTAAATTACAAATTAATACACGGAATAAGGAAAGGCTCTGAGCAATATCATAAGTTAGATTATTCGGAAAATAAATATATACCATGTATTTCCCAGGAAAAGAATTCCAAGTATCTACGCGTAACAGATTATTTGATAGCAGAAAATTTAGATAAAAATAGTGATTATTATTTATGCGGTAACAGAAAAATGATTATCGATAGTATTGATATCTTGCATCATAAAGGCATATCTGGGGATAATATTTTTACAGAAGTTTTTTTTTGAGGCCATTAAATGAAAATCGCAATATCCTATCCGCCAATAGTTAATGCCAAGGGCCAAAAGGCCATGGTTTCTCAGAACAGAAATGTCCAGTATTTCAAAAAGCCAACCTACTTACTACCGGTTGTTTATGCGCAGGCAGCAACATGGTTAAAGCAGTCGGGTCATCAACTTTATTGGGACGATGGAAATGCTCAGCTTAAATCTTTCGAATTATGGTTAAGTGATTTAATTAAGTTTGCTCCTGAGATCGTGGTTTTCGAGAGCACAACTCCAGTAATGAAATTTTACTGGAAAACAATTGATGAAATTAAATCCAAAATCCCAAATGCAATTGTAATTCTTACTGGTTATCATTCCATGCGTAAGCCTGAAGAATCCATGAAATCTTGTGGTGTTGATGTCGTTATACGGAGTAGTAATGTGGACTTTGTGCTAAGCCGTTTGGTTAAAGAGATTGCTAACAACGCTTCTTGGAGGCTCACAACCAAGGTTGATGGTTTACACATTCGAATCAAAGACGACCTGTTTAGATCAACAGGAGGCTTTAGGCAAGTGGAACCCCTTGAAATATCTCCCATAATTGATCGTGAGTTGGTGGATTGGAAAAGATATGCTTATGAAAACGGTAATTTTTTGCAAACTCCTGGCACCTATGCTACTAGTGTCATTAGGGATTGCATGTTCGGTAAATGCACATTTTGTCGATATAATGGTGCCGATCTTACATTCTCAATGATGCCTGTCGAGGCGAGCTTAGATGAGTATGAGTCGCTTGTTAATAAAGGTGTAAAGGAAATTTTCGATGATTCCGGAGTTTGGTATAGGGGCAAAGAGGCGAGAGAGTTTGCTCAGGGAATAATTGATCGAGGCTTGCATAAGCGAGGATGTTATTTTGGCATAAATACTCGATTTGAATACCTTGATGAAGAGACAATTAAGTTAATGGCAAAGGCAAATTTTAGATTTGTGCTTCTTGGATATGAAGCCGCTGATGACGAAACACTTCAAAGACTTAATAAGGGTTACCAACTTCAACACGTGGAATCATGCTTAAGATGGATGACAAAGTATGGACTCCACCCTCATCTAACAATTATGGTTGGATATTACTGGCAGACAAGAGAGCAGCTACAAAAGACCGTATCGGAAGTTAAAAAATTAATGCTGACTGGCCTTGCAAGAACACTTCAGGTAACTTTGTGTACACCATTAGATTACACACAGTATCATCAAGAGTGCATAGATAAAAACGTTCTATTAACAGATGACTACAATGATTTTGATATGAGTAAGTTAATTGTAAAGACGCCAATACATCATGATGAATACTACAAAGCTGTAAGAGAAATGTATTCCATTGCATTTCATCCAGTTTTTATTCTTCGTCAAATTAGGTTTTTACTAAATTTTAGGAAAAGAGATTGGCAATTTTTATTCACATATGGCCTCAGGGCAATTCGGCGGGTTAAGCAACATATATTTAACTTAACTCAGAATGAGGGTTATGTCAGCAAAAACTGAATTGCAGTGTATTAAATACTCTTTCATAATTCCTGTAAAAGAAATAAATGACTATATATTTGAAACTGTAGCACAGATACAGGCCATTCAAAGAAATGACTGGGAGCTTTTAGTAATACCTGACATGGCTTCAATAATAAAGTGGAATGAGGAAAGAATTCAGTTATACCCAAGTGGTGCGAAAAAAGGACCCGCATTCAAAAGAGATTATGGGGCAAAAATAGCCAAAGGTGAGATATTAGTTTTTTTAGATGATGACTCGTATCCTAAAAAAAATATATTAGAAGTGGCGGATATATATTTTAAAAATACTAATATTATTGCTTTGGGTGGACCTGGAATTACTCCATTAGATAATACATTTTGGCAGAAAGTATCTGGGGCTGTCTTTTTGAGTAAATTCTCTGGTGGGACACCCGAGAGATATCAGTCTATAGGAAGTGGTAAGAAAGTTTTTGATTGGCCGTCAGTAAATCTGATGGTGAGAAAATTAATATTTGAAAAAGCCGGGGGATTTGATTCAGCGCATTGGCCTGGAGAGGATAGTCTATTCTGTCAAAAGCTAATTAATTTAAAACTGGGGGATATATATTACGCACCTGAGATGGTAGTTTGGCATCATAGAAGATCAGGTTTAATTAGACATTTAAAACAAATAGGTGCATATGCTTTGCATCGTGGATACTTTGCGAAGAAATATCGTGGAAACTCATTAAGAATTTTATATTTTATACCTTCTGGATTTATGATTTTTTGTTTATTATCTTTGATTTTACTTCCGCTTGAAGTAGGTGTGAAGACTATTTCCTTAATATGGGTTATCTATTTCTTATCTTTATTAATTTCTCTAATCAATATTTATAGATTTCATACATTAAAAATTGCTATTGCTTCAGTACCATATATCTTTTTAACACATTTGTGGTATGGTTATAATTTTATTCGTGGATTATTGGCGAAAAAAATAGTTAGCAGATTAAGGTAGTGCATGAGAAATGATCAATTAGTAAGTGTTATTGTTACAACAAAGAATGAAAAAAATAATATTGAAAATTGCTTAACAAGTATTAAAAATCAAACTTGGGAATTTATTGAACTCATAGTAATAGATAATTATTCAATTGATAATACAGTTGAAATATCAAAAAATTATACAGAAAAAGTTTATACCCTGGGCCCAGAGAGGTCTGCACAAAGAAATTATGGAATGATAAAGAAGTCAACAGGAAATTATCTAATGTATGTCGATGCTGATATGATCCTGAGTCCCAGGCTAATTGAGGCTTGCATTTTTGAAATAAAAAAACAGAATTTCGATGCCCTACATATCCATGAAAAAATATTAGGATTAAATATTTTTTCAAGGGCAAGAAATTTTGAAAGGAGTTTCTATTCCGGAACTGTTATTGATGGAGCTAGATTCTTTACAAAAGATATTTTTCTAAAATCAAATGGATTTGATGAGGCTATTTTTAAAGCAGGAAGCGGAGAAGATTGGGATCTTGACAAATCAATACGAAAGATTGGGGGAAGAATTGGCTTACTTCCAGAAGTGACAAAATTATCTGAAAATATTCGTTTAAATTTGTGTTTACAAAAAACTATAGAATCTTTGGGTGGATTTTATAGCAGTAATTTAACCATTATTTATCATAACGAGTCAAATATAAAATTCTCCGATTACCTTAAGAAAAAAATGTATTATGCAAAAGGATTTAATGGGTATGTAAATAAATGGGGTAAAGGAGACTTAGATATACGCAGGCAACTCGGTTGGAAATATAGATTTTTTTTTGTATTTTATGAGAATGGAAAATGGAAGAAAATTCTTAGACATCCAGTACTATTTTTGGCTATGTATTATTTACGAGTAAGACTGGGAATAGCCTTTATTTATTTCAATTTAAAAAAATGAATAATACAAATAAGAAACAGATTGAATCTCAAATTGACTTTTTTAATAGAAATGCATTGCATAAGCATGATAAATATTTTTTGCCAACCAATGCTTTTGATTGGTATGCAATAAAGCCGGTATTGAGGGCAATGAAATTCATTTATTCAAGTGCTCAAGACTATGTTTTATTGGATTATGGTTGTGGAATTGGAGATTCAATTGAAATTTTTAAAATTAGTAATGGCCAATTTCCTAATCGGTTAGTTGGATTAGACATATCAAGTAACGCAATATCAGAAATTTCAACTAGGTATGATTATGATTTTTTTCACATTGATGTGGAAACTGGGTTACAGGAATTGGGTCTAAATGTTGATGCGGCTTACATGATTCATGTTTTGCATCATGCTGTTAATCATAAAAAAATAATTGATGACCTTTGTAATTCAATTAAACCTGATGGAAAACTTGTAATTGTTGATATTGGCTCTAAAAATCCATTTCAAGAAATTGGAAGAAAAATTTTTTCATTACTTCCAAAAAAAATTAAGAATAAATTTCAAGATGATCTTTTAATCGATGGGGAAATACCAGAAAAATTGCCCGTAGATATAAAGAAAATACAAAACTATCTCACTGAAAAAGGTTTTATTACTGAATTGACCTATTCTTCCTCTTTTATTTTTATTTTTGGTTGGTTATTTAAAATTTTAAATATAAAATTTGATAAAGATTCACCAACCATAAATTTTTTCTTTAAGATTGATGATTGGTTTTCAAATAAAGTTTTTAAGGAATATTCTGTTCTTTATTTAATTGAGGCTAAGCGTGCCTAGTTTTGCAGTTTTAATTCTAAGTTGCGATAAATACTCTGATTTATGGGATGGTTTCTTTACTTTATTTTTTCGAAACTTTAATTACGATACCAAGCTATATTTGGCTAATAATTTTAAAAAATATCAATATAAAGACAAGTCTATAGAAATCATAAATTGTGGAGAAGACAAAAATTGGAGTAATCATTTAATAAGTGCCCTTAACCATTTAAATGAAGATTTCATTTTTATAATACTAGAGGATCTCTATATCGTAGAGTGCATAAAAAAAGAAGAAATTTTCAAGGTAGTAGAATTTTCTATAGCTGAAAATATTCAGCATCTGAAATACTCTGCTTTTCCAGTTGGTGACTTGGGTTTTAAGAAGGGCTATAAAAAATATAGTCCTGGAATGCCTTATTCTGTCTCAGTTTGTGGAATATGGAATAAAAATTATTTACTCAGTCTTTTATTGGACGGAGAATCTGCATGGGATTTTGAAATAAATGGTTCATATAGAAGCAAGTTTTCAAATGAAAGATTTTACTGCCCCATTAAACCATTAATTGACTATATAAATATGGTTGAAAAAGGGCGTTGGGTTTTAGAAAATGTTGAGAAAGCTAAAAAGCTCGGAATAGAAATTGATCTAGGCCGAAGGCGCATTAAAGGTAGATTTGCTTACTCGGTTGTAAATTCCTACTTTAATTTAGTTGTATGGTTAATACCATACAACTATCGAATTAAATTTGTAGGAATAATTAAAAAATTACTTGCATCTTACTAGCTGGCCCTCAAGAATTTTTTCTATTTTAATAATAGATGGCTTGAAATATCATAAAATTCAAAGCAGCATTAATGGTACTGGTTTAATTTATTCTGGTGTTGCCATAATGTATGATTTGAACTCCTGTAATGTTCTTCAGTTTTCGCCAAGGGTCTAAAATTATTGAGCCTGATGGGATTGTGCAATACAGCTTTGCATTCTCATCAATTTTCACGCCGGTTTCTAAATAAGTGGTTTCAGGGGAATGTGCCATTAGATAGACTGCGAGTGGCGGATTTTTAAGTTCATCGTGTGTTAAAGGATCAACATAAAGTGGCTTGTAACCCATTTCTTCTAGGTAGTAACCTACCAATAGACTGTAGCTTCCATCAGTATATTCAACGTATGGCTTGTAAGCTTTCCCATGAATCACAATATGTTCAAAATTATTTTCACGCGCTAAACTTACAAGTTTAGTTGCCATAAGCTTTGCTTGGCGGTCTCTTGTAGACATTACTGCATGAAATATATCGTATCCCATATTGAGCCTTTGGGACAAAAATCTGAGGGCAATGTTATCCCTTGGGTGACACGCACCTGCATCACCCATTCCCGCCGTTAAGTACCGCTTCCCTGTGATTCGTTGGGTCGCATTCATTAAAGCCTTTGTAACAACATCCACATTGATATTGCCAGATAATTCTGCAACGTCTTGAATCATATTGACAAAAGAAATTTTAAGGGAGATGAAGGTGTTATAAAAAATTTTGATTGCCTCTGCTTCATCCCATGTGCCTATGTTAACTGGGGGATTATTTTTCATGATAGGCTTATAAAATTCTGTAAGCAACTTTGCATCACCTGTCACTGATCCATCCTCTGTTCCGATGATTAAGCATTCCGGATTGACCATATCCCACTCGACAGAGCCCATTGCAATCAAATATGGGTTATAAATAAACCGACCATTTTTAAGTTTATTTCTTAGTAAGTTCCTTGTGGTTCCTGGGAGTACAGTGCTTATAAGAACCACTAGCTGATCTTTATTAACAAATTTTGAAACCTCTTCTAGAACATAGCTAACGATGCTGTAATCAAAATCTTTTGGCTCAAGATCAGTTATTGGTGATTCACCACCATATTTTTTGTCATGAGGCGTGGGTACAGCAATAAAAATAAGATCTCTATCTTTAACAGCGGCTTCAATAGTGGGCGAATAAGATACTTTGGCACTCTCAAATTTCTTTGTGTCGTATCCAATTACATCGTAATGTTCGGACATAACTTCTGCGCATGGTAGTCCAAGTTTTCCGCAGCCAATCATTGCGACTTTTGTCATAGTGTATAGAGATGTTGAGATAAAAGAACAAGAATTATACATAACTTTTTCAAATGCCAAGCTGCAGCGCCAACGCAGATATATAATTATCTTGTGCATCGGCGACCGGATGCGCAGCCTGAGCGCATCCGGGTCTTGTATGCGCTCTGTAACTCCGCCTTGGTGCGCGCGCTCTAAAAAATCGATCTCCAGTGCCTGCCCCCCTATCTTTAGGTGCAGCGGCCCAGATCGACCGGCTCCTGTCCCTTGGATACAGCGCCAAACTCGTCAGCCACGCTGCCCAGCAATTACTTCTTCCACTCAGTGATCTGCCTGGGGTGCACTAAAACTACTGGCACAACTCCGCCCAAGTCTTGTCTTCACGCAACGCAGCCAAAACCACTTTGGCCCTGAACTCCGTAATAAACAGGCGGTGGGTTCGCCGCCCAGATGATTTGCTAATGACGGCATATTGCGCCAGCACCATTACCGTGGCGGAAACCCCAACAATGTAATTATCTGAATTTCTTAGTTTTGCCGAGCCATTTTTTATCGTCAAGCATGATTGGTTTAAAATATATTATTATCTAGTCGAATAGTATAGGAGCATAAAATTAGAGCGTTAATCACTGGTATTACAGGAATGATTGGTTCTCATATTGCCAATGCGACTCGTAGCCATGGTTGGGAAACTTATGGTGTAGCCCGAAATAGTTCTTCAAGTCGAATTGCAGCAATTAATGACAACTCGATTGTACGTTGCGATATTCTTGATAGGGATCTATTAGAAGCAACCTTTAAAAAAATCCAACCAGATGTTGTATTTCATATGGCGGCTCAAGCATTTAATGGCATTTCATGGGATACAGAAGAGTCAACTCACCTCACTAACTATCAAGGTACTGTCAACGTTCTTAGGGCTGTAAGAATGCATGCACCTAATGCAAAGGTAATGCTCGCTTGTAGCAGCGCTGAATATGGAGACGTAAGTCTTTCTGATTGTCCATTGGTGGAAGATAGAGCATTACATCCTGTTAGTCCCTATGGTGTTAGCAAGGTTGCAACAGAATCTTTAGGTTATCAGTATTTCTCAAATTTCGGGATCCAAGTTTATTTACCTCGTCTTTTTATACATGTTGGAACAGGGCATCCACCTGCCACGGCAATTCAAACTTTCGCTAGGCAACTGGCCTTGATGTCAAAAGGTAAACTAAGTCCAATTATGAAAGTTGGAAACCTTTCTTCTGCGCGCGATTTCATAGACGTTCGCGACGGAGTGGAGGGTATGATGTTGCTACTAAAATATGGTTCTCCAGGGGATCCGGTTAACATATGCACAGGTACGAGTTATACGATTTCTGAAATTTTATCCATGCTCATTGACATTTCTGGACTCAAGGTAGAGGTGAAAGAAGATTCAAGTCTGTTACGACTTTCTGATGAACCGTTGCTACTTGGCGATGCATCTAAATTGATGTCCCTTGGTTGGTCTCAAAAGTACTCTATACAAGAAACCTTGAAAGAAGTATTTAATGACTGGGTGAAAAGGGTTGATTAATAGATGTTCAAAAATCAAATTTTTAAAAATGTTACGATTATATTACCTGTAATTAATGAGACATTTTCACTGAAAAAAACTGTAGAAATAATTGAAAAAACATGTAATTCTGACGATATTAAAGAGTTTTTAATAGTCGTCTGTAATAAAACCACTTTAGAGAGCATCGATGTTTGTAATCAACTAACTGCCAAACTTGGAATAAAATCTACACTCTACTATCAAAATCTCCCGTTTATTGGCGGCGCTATGAGAGAAGCTTTTGATCTTGCCAAGGGCAGTCATACGATAATGATGTCTACTGATTTGGAAACAGATCCTAACGTTGTCCAAAATTTTATTCAGTTAGCCAAAGAAAATCCTAATTTTATTATTACGGCCTCCCGTTGGACTGATGGAGGAGGGTTTGTCGGTTACAATAGAGTTAAATTAAGAGCAAATTATATTTTTCAAACATTATTTGCCTTAATTTATCAAACACCCCTAACTGACTTAACCTACGCTTACAGGCTTTTTCCTACAATGCTTCTTAAGTCTATTAATTGGAATGAATTGAAGCACCCCTTTTTTTTAGAAACTATTATCAAGCCTCTTAGGCTAGGCATTAAAGTAATTGAAATTCCTACTATTTGGAGCGCAAGAACAGAGGGAACATCACAAAATCCATTTTTTGCTAACTTCTCTTATTTTAAAATCGCGTGCAAAGTGAGATTTATGAAAAAAGAAAATATTCTAAAAAGACTATCTTGAGCAATACATAAACTTATGAATTTATTTAAGATTGTAGATTATTTGTCGCGGAACACCAATTAAAGTACTTTTTTAAAGATGGGTTTTAAATAAATTTCACAATGGTAATTGATCAGCTTCAAATTGACAGAGAATCCTTCGAATGAAAAATGCCTTTCTAGTTATTACCTCCATTGCTGATCAGCATCATCCGGTATTAAATGAATTTTCTAAAAAAGCTGTTCACAATGGCATTCCATTTATAGTAATTGGAGATACGAAAAGCCCTACTGACTTTAATATTGAGGGATGTGATTTTTATTCTATTGAATCTCAGCTAGAACTTAATTTTGAATTGGCCAAGTTACTTCCCTTAAAGCATTATTCGAGAAAAAACCTAGGCTATTTAATAGCCATATCTAAAAAGGCAGAAGTAATTATTGAAACAGATGATGATAACTTGCCGCTAGATAGCTTTTGGAATGATAGATTTAAATTTGTACCCGCACATTTGATATCAAATACATCATGGACTAACGTATACCGTTATTTTACTGATTTACATATTTGGCCTCGGGGGTTTGCTTTAGAGCGTTTACTTGATCCTCTGCCTAAGCTTAAGGAAATTAGAGTAATTAACTGCCCCATCCAACAGGGGTTAGCTGATGAAAACCCTGATGTTGATGCTATCTATCGACTGACTTTACCTTTACCTATTATTTTCAATCAGTCTGAAAATATTGCTTTAGGAGAGAGAGCAATTTGTCCATTTAACAGTCAAAATACTACTTGGTTCAAAGAGGCATTTCCACTTCTCTATTTACCTTATCATTGTAGTTTTAGAATGACTGATATCTGGCGTTCATTTGTTGCTCAAAGGATTGGTTGGACCTGTGGCTGGTCTATACTATTTCATTCAAGCACAGTTAAACAACACCGCAATGAACATAATCTAATGCATGATTTTGCTGATGAAATTCCTGGGTATTTAAATAATTTAAATATTTGCCAAGCCTTACAAGAACTTGTTTTAAATGATGGTGTTGAAAATATTTCGTTGAATATGATTATTTGTTATGAAAAATTAATAGAAATGAAGTGTATCGGATCTGAGGAAATGGTGCTTTTGAGGGCGTGGTTAAATGACCTTAAAGTATAAATTTTATCATTTGCTGCTTCAATGAATTAGGGTTTTTGACCATACGCTCGGGCGTATTTCAGAGTTTTCACACCATGCTTTTTCAAGTTAAATATTTTCCACGATATTCAGTGAAGTTGACAGCAAAAGCTAGACAAACTTGATGCCAGTTGAAGTTACAATAAACTTCATGCAGTTGGTTGGCGCCCCCAGTTTAGCTAGTAGCTCGAGGAATCATTGCCGGAATTAAAGCTCACAAGGCCTTAGGTTATACGCCCAGTATTTGGAAATGCTTGATGTGGATAATAATTGACCTACTAAACTTCATTTTTAATAAGCTTACAATTTAGTTTATTGAATAATTCAGCAACTAAATAAAGTTATTTACCAAAGACTATTTAAACGTATAAGATAAGTCGATTGAATCAATATTTAAAATATTTGCTATAATTGTAGTGTTAATTTCTAGGACTCATAAATGCTTAATATATATCTTGTTCAGCCTAACTATCCGGCTCTTCCCGGAGGGGATGAGGAATACTATTTGCCTTATTCTGTCGGTGTGTTATGGGCAAATGCAATTCAAAGCAAAAAAATATCTCAAAACGAGAGTAAATTGGAAGCCTTGATAAGTTATCAAACGGCATTGATTATTGATTACGATACAAAGTATCCCATCACAATATGCGTGCCCAGTGAAATTTACAATGTCTTAAATAAAGCAGATAGAAGCAGTGATATTGAACTAATAATGGACTTAAATCCTCAACTTAAAAATTTAGATATTGATGATTTTTGTACTTCCATTCTAGTTAAGAAGCGTAGTAGCCTTCATAAACTAGTTATCGATGAAATTGGTTCACTACAAGTAAACTAGGTATTTTTTGGGTTTTAAAATTTCTAAAATTGCAGCAAGTTAATTTTGAAACTAAAATAAAAGTAATGAACAAATTCATAAATTCAAAGTTCAACAATATAATATTGATTTTCCTAGTAGGATTGCTGTTATTTTTATGTGTCTTTTTCTTTGGGGGGATGGGCCAAATATTTAATGGATTCATGTATGCTCAGTTAGATTCAATTTATCCAATAACAGAGTATGCAAATCTATCTTTGTTTGGAGTTAATAATAATTTAAATTTAAATCTGGCAGGTTACTACCTACATTCACTTGACAGATACTTTTTATATTTAGTTAATTTATTTGAAATTCAGAGAAAAACTTCAAATAATCTACACATTCTATTTATAATAATAACATTTTATACAATTACATTTATTATTTTCAGGCAAACATTTAAAAGATTAGAAAATAAAGAAATATTTTTACAGGTCTGTTACTATACATTATCTCCTTACATAGTTATTTTTATCGATGGTGGATCGCTTTACACAATTTCAACCATATTGGCCATAGCGTTTTTTCCTGCCTTAGTAAAATACTGTATTGAATATGAAGCACATGATTATAAATTAGTAGTAAGCCTAATTTTTATAATATTCTCATCAATAATATATACAGGGCTAATCTTTGTAATAGCTATTACATGGATAATTATAAATTTTAATAAAATTAGCATTGCTTTTGATAATAAAAAAAATGCTATTAAAAATTCTGCATTCACAATATTAGTATTTTTACCAGTTTTTATATTTTCATTTTTATATTTAAATATTACAAATGATAGTGATATTGCAGAATATAATAGTAACGGAATGTCTGGAGCAATACGAGGCCATATATTTTTTCCATTAATGCAAATACATTCATGGGCATACTACAACTACTGGGAGCCTCGTGTTGTAGCAAACTTCTATGAAACATTTAATACATCTATTTATAAAATATTATCAATATCAATAAGTATAACAATCATTTATGTATTAGTTAAAGCTAGAAGTTTTAAGGCGCTATGTATTCTATCCATTGGTGTATTTTTTGCGAAGGGTGAAAGCGGATTTTTAAGTAATATATATCTTTTTTTTAGAGAATCTCAAATTGGTTTTTTGATTAGAACCCCAGATACAAAATTTGGATTAATTATATTATCAGTGTACACTTACACTTTATCTATAGCTGAGAATAAAATAAAGTATATCCTTGGTACATTAATAATAGTATTTACAATTTATAATATAAATCATATACATTTGCAGGGCGGAATTACGCCATCACTCGCTAATCCATCACTAAGCGCATTTTATAAGTATGAAAACTATGACAAAATAATAGATATAATAAACGATAAGACATATGACAATTATGTCGTCATTACAAATTCAAATTTATGTGAAGCAAAGTTTATAAACCAACAGTACTTAGCTTGTACTGATATTGTTCTAAAAAATTCTAACAAACAAGTTATAAATACAAATAATACTAATATTAGTGAATTATATAATAATATTGAGAATAATATTAAATTCCCGACTTTGCTCTTGATTAATAAAAATCTTGTATTAAAGAGGGAGCCATCAATAGATTTATTAAAAAAATATGGATTTAACGAAATATATTCAGATAGTTACTATGATCTATATGAAAAAAAGATAAAAAACAATTGTAATAATAAATATAAATTTGGATGTTATGATACTAACGGGTTAGAAGTAGTTTCTGCAAATCAAAGATATTTAGAGTTCAACGGTTTTGATATAAAAAGTAAATATAATGAACATTTCATCATAGAAAAAAATAATAAATACAATGAGAATATATTTATATTGTATTTATTTAACGCAAGCTTAATAATTTCTTACTTAATATGCCTAATTACAGTTTTAAAAAGATCTTCTCCCTAGTATTTTTTTGCCTCGTTGCTAATTTATCGCTTATTTATTTATACAACGATGAAATATATTCTTCCATATTTTTTGAAAAGAAATTTGATTGGTATAGAATAATGTCTAAGGAGATATTATTAAAATGTGGAGGTTACTATTGTGAGTCACCTCTAATACCATTTATAGGTAATATCTTTAATTTGTACAGAGATAATATTTTATATAATTCATTCAACGTTAGCTTAATATTTATTTTACTTAACATTAATATTTACTTTTTAAATAAGTGCTATAATTTATTAGTAAGTTTTGCACTCATATTATACTTATTGCTAGCAATTCATTTTAAGCAAATGTTTGTTTGGGTAAATTTCCCAGATATCGAACTGATATTAATGTCAACTCTCGCTTTCGTGTTGTTAGAGAACAATTATCAGAATAACAAAAAATTTTTGGCATTAATTATTATTTTAATCCCACTTCTTCATTTTACCCTAAGTATTTTCGTTATAGCGGGTGCTGTTTTACTAATGAATATTTATAATAATAATTATAATAAGTCAATATTCTTTATAAATAATTTTCTTATTGGCGCATTTATTCTTATTTTATTTGTAATTTTTTCAACGGAGCAGCATGCTAGTTATATTGATCAAAATAGAATAACAACACTTATTTATAACTTTTCATCTATTATCAAAAGAAGTGGCCTATTTAAGGTTGATCTCTTATTTGAAACTATACCAGTTATTGTATTTTTAGTTTTAACTATAAGTTTCTTCGTCAGATTTGAGATATTTCTATTATTAACACTGATGCTTATATTTGGCTTATTATTACAGCTTGTTGCAACCGATGAGGTAAGAATTTTCAGAACATTCTTTATACCAATTTCTTTTTATGCTTGTTTACTTTTAATACATAATGAAATTTTTAATTCAAAATTTAAGAGATATTAAAAATCACTATTTGATTAAAATAATATTAATAATTAGTAATATTATTAATATGAATTATTTTATTCCAAATAATTTAATATCAGGAACTAATAAAATATCATTTATTAAAAATAAATTAACTGTTGAAAATTCACAAATCAATCAAGTAGAGGTTACAACCATGAAAGTTAGCACGTATATTCGTCCATTTTTAATTATTCTATTTATATTCATTATCTTAGATCTCTCTCTTAGTTCTGCAAATAAAGCAATTTCAAATATTAGTAATAATGCGTATTTTAATATTATCGCTCCTTCGTTAATAGATAATCCTATAGTATTAATGGATTTAAGTGAATTTTATTTAAAGAAAAAAAATATTGAAAAGGCTAGTCAATATCTAATACATGCTGAATATAAGATGATGAATACTGTGAATACTTTAGAAATGAAAAAGAAATTTAACGTCTTGAAAGATAATATAAGGAAAAAATGAGTGTAATTGATCATAAGATTCATATAAATCATAAATTAGGATTCGGCACTATATTTGTAATTTTAATTTATACAAAAATTTATTCTCAAATTAAAAATTGCTTATATATTCCCAGTGCTATTAATTTGATATCAATCAATGATAATCCCACTTTTTCCAAGAATTGGAGAGAATTATTTGATTTCCTCTTGATTGGTGATTCGTTTAAAACGCTTGATTTGGTTCAAAAGGAAAATGTTTCATTCTATCAAGTATATAAAAAGTTTAAATCTTGTGATTTTGCCTATAAGGAGGAATTAATCACTAGCATAAGGAATCTTTTTCAAGATAATTTTCGCAAATATTTATTAAAAAAGGACAATGCTTATGTATCGATTGCGATACATTTGAGATGCCCTTGTGATTTAGAAACTCTTAATGGAATCCTAACATTACCTTACCAATTATTTGATCAAGACTATAAAATTTATGATAACTGTAATAGCTACTACAAGCTACTTTACTCTGGGATTATCAATGATATTTACTCAAAACATTCCAATTTTAAAAAGGTTAAATTAAATATTCATTCACTTTGTAGTAATTTAATATTGGATGAATTTATTTGTCTTTTGGATCCCTCAATAGAGATAACCATACATAGAAATAGTGCGTATTTAAGCTTTATTGACATTATTCAATCTGATTATTTTATAGCTGGCCATAGTTCTTTTTCATACCTTGCGCTTTTATTGCGTGAATCTAATACATATATAAGGTCTGGTTTCAGACATTACGTCCCCTCTAATGTTACAATTATTAAAGAACGGCAACTTAAGAAAAGTTTGTTTGGAACTTTTTTTTTACCGTTTCTTGAAATTAAAAAATTCTCCATTTTTATTTACTATTATTTAGTAAGTTTTTGTTTTTATTCTAAGAATTTCTTTCTTAGAAGGTATGATAAATAAATATTTTGAAGACATGTTAATGAAAGAACTCCTTAAATCCTCTGGCATTCCTTTTCAAGGAGATTATATTGATATTCCAACATGGGTTAAACGTGTTAAGATTGACGTAGGTCTTGGCCACAATGCCCCTCAATCTGAGATTTGGTTAAAATCAGATCCTGAATTACTTGTATTTGCTTTTGAGCCTGTATCGTCTAATATAAATTTAATTCGAAATGAGGGCTGTACAAATCGGCCAATAAAATTAAATTCTCTTAGAATTAACAAAACTATTTATTTAATTGAAACAGCCCTTGGGGACGTGGAAAATCCTACCAAAATAAATATTAATGTTACTACTGGTGATCCAGGTTGCAGTAGCTTACTTACACCTAGATGGTTTAAAATCAAGTCTGTTGAGTCTGTAAATATTTTTTCTTTAAGGCATTTTTTTCAGTATTTCCCCTTTCACATCATTAAGCGCATAGATTATCTCAAGACTGATTGTCAAGGCTTCGATCTTGAGATTTTGCACGGAATCGGTTCGTATCTAGATAAAATTGCTATCGTTACGTCAGAAGCTGAAAATTTTAGATATAAATCCTCTAATAATTCCTCAAAAATGATTAATAAATTTTTTAGTATTAATAATTTTATTAATTTTCATAAATATTTAAAAATTTTTCATAGAGATATGAATATTTATGTCGAGGATCCAACTTTTATTAATAGGAAATTTTTAGATGAGATCAGGGGTGGTCAAATTTCAGCGTATCAAGTTGGTTAATATTTACTAGATCAATTGTAATTAGGATTAAAAATGGAAAAGCAACTAGGTCTTGGCATTGATGATATCGATGTAGTTAAGAAATACTGGAATGATCGTCCATGTAATATACGTCATTCGAGTAAAGAAATTGGAACCGTTGAGTATTTTAATGAGGTTTCGGCTAAGCGTTATAAAGTTGAGCCTCACATTTTAATGTTTGCTGAATTTGAGAAATGGGCCGGTAAGAAGGTGCTTGAAATTGGCTGTGGTATTGGTACTGATGCATCCGAATTTTTAAAAAAAGGGGCGGAATATACTGGCCTTGACCTTTCTGAAGAATCTCTTAAAGTAGCAGCCCAAAGATTTAAGACTTTTGGTTATTCTGGGTTGCTTCACTTATCTGATGCAGAAAATCTCGATTTCTTACCTGAAAATCACTTCGACCTGATTTATTCATTTGGAGTGATTCATCACACGCCTAACCCAAAAAAAATTATTGAAAATTCTCATCGTGTATTAGCTAGAAACGGGGAATTGAGAATTATGGTTTATGCAAAAGATTCATGGAAATCTTTAATGATTGAGGGAGGATTTGATCAACCCGAGGCGCAGTATGGTTGCCCAATAGCATTTTCATTTGATAAGTCTGATGTTCAGGATCTTTTGGGTGGCTTGTTCCATATTGAATCAATAACTCAGACGCATATTTTTCCTTTTATAATTGATGAGTACAAGAAAAATAACTATGTCAAAGAGAGTTATTTTGAATCTATGCCAGATAATATGTTCAAATTTCTATCTGAAAAACTAGGTTGGCACATGTTGATAGTTGCAAAAAAGATCTAAATCTATCTAATCCTTTTTTTTGAAATTGTTAAACCAAATCGTTTTTGATGGTTGATTTCTGTCATCTATGGGGCTATCGTCATAGTAATAGGCATTTATAGAAATCCTATCTTGATTAATCACTTTATTGAAGCCATGAATGGTGTACTTGCTTGTAGGGAAAACAACCAATCTACCAAAAGTTGGCTTAATACTAGCGGCCACAGTTCCGCTTTCGTAATCGAGCAGCTGAAGCTCCCCGCCATTAATGCTTGAATTGCTTAGATATAGAATTGCATTTAACACCCTGAATTTTTGGGTGGCATTAGAGTATGGAAAATCTGCATGATATCGCAGGTAACCTCCTTCTTGAGTGATTGTTAGACCACCACCGTCAAAGCTTCGGTCAAATGTTAGGTTCGTAAATGAGTAGATATTTTTCAATTTATCAAGAAACGTTTCTGAATTCAATTCATTCATCATCTGACCAAATATTCCAGAACAGGCACGCAACTCCTTCTTTTGGAAATTTGAGTTTTTGCTAAAAACAAAATCCTCATCTTGAATTTTCTTTAATTCATTTAAAATAACCTCAAATTTAATATTTAATACATTTTCAAAGATTGAGTGGCTAAATGGGTTTTGGTGGTTCGAAAAATTATTTAAGTTAAATTTAATCATACATAGTTATTCTAGATTAATATTTTAGTTGCAGGTGAAACAAAAGAAAAATTGAATTATTCTTAATCTGCGCATCCTTACGCACAAACATTATCATACTATTTTCTGCGATTTTTCACCAGCGTATAAAAAAACAATCTTTTTTAGAGATTTTATCTATTTGAGCCTTTTAATTATCATAAATTTACTTTGCTGCCGAATGATGCCTATGAAACTAGGCTAAAACACTTAAAAAAGATGATGAGATATTCCAAACCTTGTATTGTTGTCGTTCTGCCTATACCTAATGTTAATACTCCTATAAATAAGGTCAGACAAATATGCGCTATATTTAAGCTACTAATACCTAGGCTAAGTGGAGGATTAAAGAAAATGGCAATCGCAACAACAGTAGTCCCTTAGGCTAAATTAAGATTATGTAATACCCCCTAAAAAGTAGACACTCCTAAAGCGGATTTTTCTGCTTGTTGTCGATAGTGTATCGGTGACAACTTCCCGAGTGCTGCATGAGGACGATCTTGGTTATAGCTCTGGATCCATTCCT
>Ga0214921_10003363_pt1 | contig 24553 bp, 20 predicted proteins | sample LL1505_MetaG_FD_177992 | JGI IMG/M metagenome (GOLD analysis project Ga0214921, IMG submission 177992) | Freshwater microbial communities from Lake Lanier, Atlanta, Georgia, United States - LL-1505 | ecosystem: Environmental > Aquatic > Freshwater > Lake | place: USA: Georgia | collected...
CTAATTTTACTAAATCTTCAAATCGTTTTGCCGCTTTATCAAATTGGCCCGATTGAATGGCTAACAAACCCAAATTTAGAATTGTAGGTTTGTGAGTTGGGTTTTTCTCCAAATTTTCCCTTAGTAGCATTATGCCTTTCATTGGGTTTGGAGAAGCAACATAGGTCATTGCCAATTTTGATTTTACATCAAGATTATCAGGCACTTGAGCTAGTATTTCTTCGTACGATTTCTGTGCTTTTTCCGAATATTCGGTGGCTTTATTTTGGTCTGTAGCAAAATTAAATGCATCCAAAAAATTATCTCCTTCTAGTTCTATTGCTTCTAAACTTGGTTGTATTTTTTTATGAATAGCCAAGTAGATAGCAGCACTATCGTACATAAACTTGGATTGGAAGATTCTAGCAATAGAATCAACCATCCTAAGTTTGTTTTTGTTCTCAGTTTCTTTTACAAAAAGAGATTTGAGAGAATTTACAATCTTAACTTGATCTTTTTCAAGTGTTAATTCATGAGTATGTTCCTCATGTTGCTCACTAGAGTCAAGCTTAGAAGTTTCAGACCGGTTTTCACTAGTTGCAGGGCTTTCGTTTTTAACTATTACTTTGGGTAAAGTAAACAATACTGCCACTAGACCAATTGCAACACAAGAAATATAAATTTGTTTTTTATTCATTGATTTTGTTGAAAACCGGCCTGATTTAGCTTAAAAATTAAGCTTTGATATTTTCAGCAGTAACGCTAGTTTTAACTTTTGCTACAAATTCTTTTGCAGGTTTGAAGCTAGGGATAAAGTGCTCATCAATAATGATAGCAGTGTTTTTAGAGATGTTACGTGCTACTTTTTTAGCTCTCTTTTTGTTGATGAAGCTACCAAAACCTCTTACATAGATGTTTTCACCATTTGCTAAGGTGTTTTTAACTACAGTAAAAAACGCTTCTACAGTTGACGATACGTCAGACTTTTCGATACCAGTTTTTTCAGCAATTTCTGAGATAATTTCCGCTTTAGTTGCCATAATTATTAATGTTTGATTTTAATTGTATTAATCCTAAATTTTTAAAAGGACTGCAAAGTTATGTTCTTGTTTCTGAATAAAAAACATTTTTGCAAAAAAAGATTGTTTTTTTTTCAAAGTTGCGAAATTTACAGCTTGAAAGTTAAGCCTTTGCAAATATGAAAAATTTTTCTAGCATCATAACTAATTGGTATTCAACAAATAAAAGAGATTTACCATGGAGAAACACCACTAACCCTTATTTGATATGGATTTCTGAAATTATGCTTCAGCAAACTCGTGTAAATCAGTGCATCCATTATTTTGAAAGATTTATTTCAAATTTTCCTACTGTGCAGGAATTAGCAGCGGCTCCCGAACAAGAAGTTTTACAAAATTGGGAAGGTTTGGGGTATTACAGCCGAGCAAGAAACATCCATTTTACGGCAAAATTTATTGTAAATGAATTAGATGGCAATTTCCCTACCAATTTTCAAGAATTATTAAAATTAAAAGGAATAGGCATTTATACAGCTGCTGCAATTGCATCTTTTAGTTTTAAAGAAAAAGTGGCGGTTGTGGATGGAAATGTTTTTAGAGTATTGGCAAGAGTTTTTGCTTTAGAAGATGACATTAGTGCACCCAAAACACAGCAAAAATTTAAGTTATTGGCTGAGCAGCTAATGCCCAATTTGGGACATGAAATTTTTAATCAGGCTATTATGGAATTTGGTGCCTTGCTATGTGTACCTCAAAATCCTAATTGCGAAATTTGTCCGTTTGTGGGCACTTGCGAAGCTTTTGCATTAAAAACTGTAAAAGAATTGCCAGTGAAAACAAAAAAAGTAAAAGTGACTGAGCGTGCCTTTGAGTACAAAATTTTAATTCATGAAAACAACTTTTATTTAAGAAAAAGAATTGGAAAAGATATCTGGACAGGCCTTTATGAATTTTATAATCAGGCAACAATTGATGATGTTTTAGATGAACAAAACCTGGTTCAAATAATTGATAAAGAAACAATTAAACATCAACTCACTCATCAATCTCTTACATTAAATTTTATCACTTACAGATTAAAAAAATCGTTAATTATACCTAATTTTGAAATTGTAAATGTATCAGAATTAAATAATTATCCTTTACCAATTGTGCTTAGAAATTATCTTAACTCAATCATTGACAAAGTTATACATAGGTAATCAAAATAAAATTTAATGAAAATGATTGCTTAAAAAAAATAATTATTCTAATATTGAGCATAAATAGAAAAAGAACCCAACAAAATATAAACCATGGCAGGCGTAAACAAAGTAATTTTACTTGGCAACTTGGGCAAAGACCCAGAAGTAAGAACATTTGACGGTGGAAGAAAAGTGGCTAAATTTTCATTAGCTACCACAGAATCTTACAAAGACAAAACTACTGGTCAGAGAGTTGACTCAACAGAATGGCACAATGTAGAATTTTGGGGACCAATAGCAGATGTGTGTGAAAGATTTCTTAAAAAAGGAAGCAAAATATATGTGGAAGGCAAAATAAGAACCAATTCTTATGACGATAAAGATGGTGTAAAAAGATATGCCACCAACATTGTGGGTGAAAATATGACCATGCTAGATTCAAAACCTCAAGATGGTCAAAATAACAACTACAATCCTGCTCCTACTGTTGCAGAAAATAATGCAAACACTTCACAATCAAACTATTCACAACCAGTTGCCCCTTCGGTGGCTTCTACCAGTGATGTGGACGATTTGCCATTTTAATATTTATTTTACTTAAAAATTCAAGTTTTGGATCCCGAGCCCATATTTATTTTACAAAATACATTTCTTATTGCTACAAGCTTGCACAATGTAGGTTTTTTTGTAGTGAGTACTATTGCATTATTAGCTTTGCTTTTTTTATCGGCTTATATTTCAGGGGCCGAAGTTGCATTTTTCTCATTATCACCAGCTGATAAATTAAAACTGAAAACAAGCATAAACCCTGCGGAAGTTAAAATATATCAATTACTTGAAAATCCACAGAAACTGCTTGCAACAATACTGATATTAAACAACTTATCAAATGTTGCATTTGTTACTTTATCCACCTACATGACTTGGGTAATTACAGGAAGCAAAGAAACAGGTGGCTGGGTAATGTTTATATTAACAGTGTTTTTAACTTTTGTAATTGTATTTATTGGAGAAGTTACCCCAAAAGTATATGCCAATAAAAAGAGCATGGAAGTGGCAAAAGCAACGGTAAATTTCTTAGGTACATCTATTTCATTGCTCAGACCATTTTCTGCTGTATTGCTTATGATTAGCGATGTTGTGGAAAAAAGAGTGCAAAAAAAGGGCTATACATTGTCGGTAGATGAAATGAACAAAGCCATTGAAATAGCAGCAGATAACGAAACCACAGAGGAAGAAAAAGATATTTTAAAAGGGATTATCAACTTTAGCTCTATAAGTGCTAAACAAATTATGACCATTAGACCTGATATTGTAGGGGTTGATATCAATATGGAATTCAAGCATTTACTTGACTTTATTACCCAACAAGGATATTCTCGCTTACCGGTTTACAATAATTCTGTTGATAAAATTGAAGGTATTTTACATATAAAAGATATTCTGCCATATATTGATTGGCATGAGTTTGATTGGAAAAATGTGATAAGAGATGCTTATTTTATTCCAGAAAACAAGAAAATTGATATATTATTAAAAGATTTTCAAGAAAAACATGTGCACTTGGCCATAGTTGCCGATGAATATGGAGGAACATCAGGTCTTATAACTCTTGAAGATATTATTGAAGAAATTGTTGGTGAAATAAATGATGAATTTGACGATGCTGTTGATTTTGGAGTAGAAGAAGTGGCTGAAAATATATTTGTAATGGAAGGCAAAACTTCTATCAATAATTTATGCAAAGTACTTGAAGTAGAAGCAAATACGTTTGATTCTGTAAAACAAGACAGTGAATCATTGGGTGGGATGCTTTTAGAAATGAATGGGAGTATGCCTAAAACTGGCGATGAACTCTATTTTGAAAATTTCATATTTGAAATAGTACTTGCCGACAAAAAAAGAATTAAAAAAGTAAAAGTAGAACATAAATTGGACGAAGATGCTGTGGAAGAGTAGTTTAAATATTGTATTGAGTTGCATTTTGTTACTTTCTTCTTGCATAAGCGAAGACAAACCAAGTTATGTACCTAAGCCTAAAGGTTTTAATAGAATAAATTTGCCAGCACAAGGCTATCAACTTTTTGATGATAAAACTTATCCCTATTCATTTGAAATTTCAAATAGTGCAAGAGCTTTAAAAGATACCAACGGTTTGCGAGGTGAATATTGGGCACATATTTATTATCCTGGCTTTAAATCAACTATAGAAATTACCTACGAAGATTTAACCAAAAAAGGCAACGAATTGAGTAAAATGCTAAACATTGCTCATAAACTTACAGCAAAACATCAAATAAAAGCCACCAAAATAGAGCAAACTATTTTGAAAAGAAAAGACGGCACTAGTGTAGCTGTTTTTGAACTAGAAGGCGATGTACCAAGCCAGTTTCAGTTTATTTATACAGACTCTAGTAAACATTTTTTAAGAGGTGCTATCTATTTTGCAACCGCCACACAAAACGATTCTTTGGCACCTGTAATTGAATACATGAAAAAAGATGTGATTCAGTTAGTGAACACTATTAAGTGGAAAAAATAAGAAGCTTATTGTTGAATTACTCAGCAAGCACATTGTCCCAATCTTTCCAAACTGGCTCATAACCCTGATTTTTAATCATTTGAGCAATTTGTGCAGTCGTTCTGGTATCATGAATTTGAAATTGCTCTAGTGATTCAGGAGCCACCACATAGCCGCCAGGATTGGTTTTAGACTCGGCACTCATGCTGGTAATGCCCAATTTTACCATGTTATTTCTAAAAATTTCACTTTCACGGGTCGATAAACTCAATTCTATTTCCTCATCAAAAATTCTATAAGCACAAATTAGTTGCACCAATTCTTTATCAGAAATTTCTACTTTGGGAGCAAGTTCGCCTACATGAGGTCTGAGACGAGGAAAAGAAACCGAATATTTTGTTTTCCAATATGTTTTTTCTAAATAACTGAGATGCAAAGCATTGAAAAAACTATCAGTTCGCCAATCTTCTAAACCAATCAACACCCCAAGTCCTATTTTATGAATACCAGCTTTACCAAGTCTATCAGGAGTATCTAGTCTATAATTAAAATTTGATTTTTTGCCTTTTGGGTGGTGTAATTTGTAATCCTCTTTGTGATACGTTTCTTGGTACACCAAAACAGTATGAAGTCCCTCTGCAATTAATTCCTCATATTCATGTTGGTCTAGTGGTTGCACTTCCATTGAAATATTCGCAAAATGCTCTTTTACAAGCTTTAATGCATTTTTAAAATACTTCAATTCCACCACCACATTGTCTTCACCTGTCACCAATAAAATATGGTTGTAACCTAAAGATTTTATAAAAGCAACTTCTTTTTCTATTTCGGTATCAGTAAGGGTTTTTCGAGCAATTTTATTCCCCAAACTAAAGCCACAATAAGTACAAATATTCTGGCACTCATTGCTCAAATACATAGGAATAAACAATTGAATCGTATTCCCAAATCTTTTCAAAGTAAGTTCTCTACTCAGCTGTGCCATAGGCTCAAGATAAGCCAGTGCTGCTGGAGAAATTAAAGCCTTAAAATCCTCTAAATTTCTTTTAGGTTTTCTCAAAGCATTTTCTACATCAGCAGCCGTTTTGCTATAAATGCTTTGTTTTACCTCGTCCCAGCTATAAGTATCGAAAATTTCTTGAAAAGACATTTAATATAATTTTGATTTTTAATTTAACTTACTCATTCTAAACACAAATCATGTTTTAAGGTTTATAAGTTTTCCAGCTTTTTCATTCTTTTTTTGAATTGATAAGCTGCAATCCAGATACTTACTTCATAAAGCATAAATATGGGCACTGCCACCAACATTTGGGTAAGAATATCAGGAGAAGGAGTAATTATGGCCGAAATTATCAAAATAATTACAATAGCATGTTTGCGATAAGTTTGCAAAAACAAAGGTGTTACCATGCCCATTTTAGACAGCACATACACCAACATTGGTAATTGAAACACAAAACCACATGATAATGTGAGTGTTACCAAAGTGCCCAAATAATCACTAATATCAATTATTCGCTCAATTTTTTCGCTCAAAGTATAATTGGCCAAAAATTGAATTGACATGGGCGAAACTATAAAATAACCAAAAAGTATCCCTATTAAGAACAAAATACTCACATAAAAAACAGCACCTGTGCTAATTTTCTTTTCATTTTGGTACAAACCAGGCGCCACAAAACGCCAAATTTCCCAAAACACATACGGAAATGCAATTACTAATCCCATAACAAAAGAAGCAGTTATATGCATCATAAACTGTCCGCCAAGTGTACGGCTTTGCAATTGAACATCAATTTTATCAATGCACATATCTGCCTGACCAGTAAATGTAAATATCTTACACAAAACACGATAAGTTAAAAATTCAGGCTTAATTGGAGCAATTACAATATTTTCAAAAATCCAAGGCATGGCTACAAAAGCCCCAATGGCAAAAACTAAAATTGCGATAGACGACCTAAGAATATGCCAACGAAGCTCTTCTAAATGGTCTAAAAATGACATTTCTTTCATTGATTATCAAAATATAGCATCATTTTCTAGGCTATATTTACTAACAAAGATAAGGATTTTTAGCTTTTTTGATGCTTATTTTTTGAGAGGATAGGTTAAAAAATCTATTTTTCTATTTGGTTAAGGAGAACATGAATTTCAATATGTTGAATTAAATTATAACTCATTCAATAATTCTCTTGCATCTCTTCCTTCTAACTTACCTGCTTTAATTAAATTTAATTCCTTCACGGCTTCTTTTATACCTTCAAGTATTCTGGATTTTTCTTTGGACATTTCTTTTTTCTCCACCTTCCATTTGAACCTTTTAGCAACTTCTAAAAAAAGTTCGTAGTCTTTTTCTGGAACTGAAATTTTATGTGTCATACTCGTTTAATTTGATTAATACAAAGTTAAATAATTTATGAAAAAAGAAAATGGGAGTTTTGATTTATTAATTAAAAATAAGAATCACTATTCACTGTCGTACAAAATATTTATAACATCCTCATTATTAATTACACTATCAGGATTGATTCTATATTTTTTTACTCTACTATCAAGTTCTTCTATTAATGCAGAATTAAACATATTGTTCTGTTTGTCAACAATTGGCAATAATGGGTTTACTACCTTTACAAAGCTAAAATTTTGCAATAGTTTAAGAAAGAAGTTTGACTCACTATCAGGAATATCAATAATTAATTGCATAGTTTAATTTGGAATTATAGCCCTTCTTTTATCGGAAAATATTTTGCAGATAATTTATAAATGCCTTTTGATTACAAAGATAATATAAATACTTATTTAAAGATTTAATTCAATAAGAAAACCCCTCTGTTTCCAAAGGGGTTTCATGTCTAATATCTAAAATCTAAATACTAATATCTCAAAAGAATTACATTTTAAACAAAGGATAATCTTGCATCCATTTGTTTACATCAGATCTTACTGATTGTAATTTTGATTCGTCTTCGTGATGCGTAAGTACAAAGTCGATATAGTCAACAATACGTAACATATCATCTTCTTTTAAACCACGAGTTGTCATTGCTGCTGTACCAACACGCATACCTGAAGTAACAAATGGAGATTTGTCATCAAAAGGAACCATGTTTTTGTTGATAGTAATATCAGCTTTGATTAATGTATTTTCAGCTAATTTACCTGTTAAACCTTTTGAACGTAAGTCGATTAACATTAAGTGATTGTCAGTTCCTCCTGAAATTACTTTGTAACCTTTGCTTACAAATGCATCACACATAACACTTGCATTTTTCTTCACTTGATGCGTATAAGCTGTATATTCGTCAGTTAATGCTTCGAAGTAAGCAACTGCTTTTGCTGCAATTACGTGTTCTAACGGTCCACCTTGTGTTCCTGGGAAAACAGCCATATCTAATACGTTAGACATCATTTTGATTTCACCTTTTGGCGTAGTTAATCCCCATGGGTTTTCAAAATCTTTACCCATCATAATCATACCACCTCTTGGTCCACGTAAAGTTTTGTGGGTAGTAGTAGTTACAATATGGCAATGATCCATTGGGTTGTTTAATAAGCCTTTAGCTATCAAACCTGATGGATGAGAAATATCTGCTAATAATAATGCACCAACTTGGTCAGCAATAGCTCTTAAACGTACATAATCCCAATCACGAGAATAAGCAGATGCTCCGCAGATAATCATTTTTGGTTTTTCACGTAGTGCAATAGCCTCTACTTTATTCCAATCAATTAAACCAGTAGTTTCTTCTACACCATAGAAAAATGGTTGATAATATTTACCAGAAAAATTCACTGGCGAACCGTGTGAAAGGTGACCACCATGCGAAAGGTCGAAACCTAAAATTTTATCACCAGGTTGTAAACACCCAATCATTACTGCTGCATTTGCTTGTGCACCAGAGTGAGGCTGCACATTTACCCAAGCAGCACCAAAAAGTTGTTTTGCACGGTCAATTGCTAATTGTTCTGTTTGGTCAACTACTTCGCAACCACCATAATAACGTTTGCCCGGTAAACCTTCGGCATATTTATTAGTAAGCACAGAACCTTGCGCTTCCATAACTTGAGGAGAAACATAGTTTTCAGAGGCAATAAGCTCTATACCATGGTGTTGACGCTCGCTTTCTTTTTGAATTAAATCAAATATTTGCGTGTCACGTAGTTGAGTAGAAGACATTTTATTGGATTATTTAGGTAGATAAATCGTTTTAGAGCTCAAATTTAAGTGTTATGGAAGTGAAAACAAAAAAACGTAGCATAAATAATTAGAGATTACGCAATAAACTAAGAATGTAATTTGGTTCTTTGCAAAGAACTTTCATTTGATTATTTTTGTTGGAGAAAAAAACAAATCATGAAAACAGAAACAAATAATTCAAAAAAAAGAGAGCCAAAGAAAAAGCTAAGCACTTTAGAATTGGCAATGAAATATCCTTCTGGTGATGCATTCAAGAATCTGCATTTGTTATTAGAGCCCCATGAAATTCCTCTTAATATAAGCAAATGAAATTTTTATTAGATACTAATATTTTTGTCTACCTTGTTGAAAATAACTATAAACAACTAAGTGCTAATCAAAAAGAAATAATTGGAAATCCTGAAAATGAACTCTTTATTTCTGAAGCAACTTATTATGAATTAAGTATTAAATCTAGACTTATTAAGCAAGCGAATTCAATATTTAATATTAAAGAATTGGACAATTACAGAAAAATTCTTAATATAAAAGTTTTAAAATCAAATACAGATTATTATATCGGAATCACAGATGTACCCAAAGTATATTTATCTGCAAATAAACTGCATGGAGACCCTTTTGATTTACTCATTATTTCCCAAGCTTTAACAGAAAATCTTACTATTTTATCATCAGATAGTTTATTCCCAGAATATGATGGTTTGAATGTGATTTCTTAAATGAATACTCTTTTAATTTAATCAAAAGTAATTTTTCATAAAAAAATGAATATTCTTCATTTTTCATTTTTTCGAATTCGATTTTGTATATTTACTCCTTAAAATAAATACCATTTTTACTCGTTTTAAAAAATAGTGAAAAAAATATCTATCTATATTCTGTTATTTTTAAGTGCTTTAGCCTTTCTTTCATGTTCGCAAGAAAGCACAAGCAAAGTGAGCAAAGGCTATCACAATACCACGGCTCATTACAATGCTTATTTTTTAGCAAAGGAAAAAATGAAAGAAATTGAAACTACTTTGTTTCAAAAAACCAACACCGACTACAACAAAGTACTTGATTTATACCCAGTTTACGATACCACTTACGCCAAAACACTGCGTCCACAATTTGATGAATGTATAAAAAAAGCATCTTTACCAATTCAATGGCACAAAAACAGTAGATGGGTAGATAATTCATTTATTTTAATTGGAAAATGCCGACTTTATGGCTTAGATCTCACCAATGCTGAATCAACTTTTAAGTTTGTAAATGCCAAAGGAACAGACGAGCAAGATAAATTTGAAGCCTTGATTTTGTTGATGAGAACGTATATTGAATCTAAACAATTTGATTATGCAGCTCAGGTTTACGAACATTTAGCTACTCAAGATTTGAATAAAAAAAACCAAAGAGAACTAGCTCTAAATAAAGCATTTGACCATCAAATTCATCTAGATTATGCCAAAGAAGCTGAAGAACTAGAGAAAGCTTATAGCAAAATCAAAAACAAGGATTTCAAATCGAGGGTAATGTTTATTCTTGCCCAAATTTACCAACAATTGGGCAATGACCCCGTTTCGTATTCTTTTTACAGAAAGGTGCTTAAAAACAATCCTCCATACGAGCTCTCTTTTTACACCAAACTCTATATGGCTCAGGTGAGTACGCTTGAAAATGCAACGGTAAAAAAATTGTATAAATACTTTTTTAAATTGCTAAAAGACCCCAAAAACAAGGAATATAAAGACAAAATCTATTACGAACTTGCCAAATTTGAGCTTAAGCAAAACAATATTCCACAGTCAATTGATTATTTAAAAAAATCACTCAAAGAAGGCAATAATCCTTCACAAAAAGCCTATACATTTTTAAAACTAGGTAAAATTCATTACGATAAATTGAAAAAATTTGTAACAGCACAACAATATTACGACTCATGCCTTACCTTTTTACCCAAAAACAATCCTGACTATTTGGCTATTAAAAACAGATCTGTTATTTTAGATGAATTTGTGAAACATTATACGGTGATGCAAACCCAAGACAGTTTGCTTACTTTGGCAACAAAATCTGAAAAAGAAATTGATGCTGTATTAGAAGCTGTAATTGCAGAAGATATTAAAAAACAAAAACTTGCTTATGAAACCTCACAAAAAGCAAAAAAAGAGGCTGAAAATGCATCATTTGCCAACAATATGCCACAAAACGGAAATATTGGTGGCAACAATTTAGGGGGAGACGCCAATGCTAAATGGTATTTTTACAACCCCACTACGCTTGCCAATGGCAAAATGGAATTTGCCAAAATTTGGGGCAACAGACCGAACGAAGACAACTGGAGGCGTTCACAAAAAGAGGTTGCATTTGATAACAACAACCCTAACAACAACTCACCAGAGAATGTAATTGCACAAAAAAATACTGAAAATACAAAATCAAAAAAAGAGGAAAAGTTTGAACCAGTGCCTTTAGATAAAAAGAAAATGTATGAAACCATTCCTTTTTCTAAAAAAGACCAAGATTCTGCCAATGCAAAATTGGCAAAGGCGTACCAAAATTTAGGAAGAATTTATTATTCAAAACTGAAAGAAACCGAAAATGCAGTAGATGTATATGAAAATCATTTAAGAAAATATCCTAATCATGAAAAAGATGCAGAAATTATTTACTCTTTGTATTTAATATTTAATCAAGAAAACAATGATGTGATGAAAGAAAAATTAAAAGCAAAATTGATTGCCAAACATCCTCATTCATTGTACGCTAAGCTAATTCAAAATCCTAATTATCTCACAGAAAACAAAGCTCAAAATGAATTGGTAAGAAAATCATACAGAGAAATTTATCTTACTTATGAAAACGGTGCTTACTCTCAGGCAGATACCATGATTTTTTTATTGCTCAACCAATATCCTGACAATGACATTATGGACAAATTAGATTATTTGCAAGCAATAATAAAAGGAAAACAACAAAACTGGTCGGCATACTCCACTGCTTTAGAGGGAATTAAGACAAAATATCCTGGCACACCTTATCAAAAAAATGCAGAATATTTACTAGAAGTGTATGCAAAAAATACACAAAAATCAGTTAGTAATACTGATAGTTTGCCTAAAACAAATCCTTTAGAAATAAAAACGCAACCTGAAAAAACAGATAGTGCAACTAATATTCCAAAGAACAATTTAGAGTCGGAACCAAAAATGAATAAAGAGGACACAAACAAAACAAATACTCTACCGCTAGAAAACAAACCTCCCCAAAATCAAGAAGTTCCGATTATTAACCAAGAGAAAAAAAATTAAATGGGCGTGATAAATAAATATTCAACAAATAAAACTTTAAAATTTCTTTGGATTGGCTTTGGAAGTTTTTGGCTTTTCCTGATTGTATATGTTTTTTTAGTTCAAATTAATTTTCTGAACTTATTTGGAGAAATGCCCACACTTGATGTGCTAGAAAATCCTAAAAGTGAACTTGCATCGGAACTAATAAGCTCAGATGGAGCTACTTTAGGAAAATATTTTAGAGAAAATAGAAGCCCCATTGAGTATGAAAATATTTCAAAAAATATGCTTAATGCACTCATTGCAACTGAAGACGTGAGATTTGAAAAACACTCAGGCATTGATTTCAAGGGCACTTTTGCCATTTTCACTTCTATGTTGATGCTCAAAAACAGAGGTTCCTCTACCCTATCTCAGCAATTAGCCAAAAATTTATTTAGCACTAGGGGCAGAAAATATGCTGGAATTTTAACTAAAGTGCCGAAAGTGAGAACATTAATTGTAAAAACCAAAGAATGGCTCACCGCTATAAAAATAGAAAGAGCCTATACAAAGCAAGAAATCATCACCATGTATTTGAACACGGTTGACTTTGGCTCTAATGCTTACGGAATAAAAACAGCTGCCTCCACATTTTTCAATACTACACCAGAAAAACTCACTATCAATCAGGCTGCTATGTTGGTGGGAGTATTGAAAGCACCTTCTTATTATAGTCCTGTTTTGCACCCAGAAAATGCATTTAACAGAAGAAATACGGTGCTTGAACAAATGGAAAAATATGATTTTTTGGAGGAGGAAGAAGCAGAAAAATTGAAGAAAACTGAAATTGGTTTAATTTATAAAGTAGAAAATCATAACACTGGTTTGGCTCCCTATTTCCGATCGGTGATAAGCAATTACTTATTAGATTGGTGCGATGAACATGATTTTGACCTTTATTCTGATGGATTAAAAATTTACACCACAGTTGATTCTCGCATGCAAACTTATGCAGAAGCAGCTGTTAAAGAACATGTTGGTAAAATGCAAGGAATTTTTTACCAGCAATGGAGAGGCAAAAACCCATGGGTGGACGAAGAATTGAAAGAAATACCTGGTTTTATTGATCATTCATTTAAAAGAACTGAAACTTATAAAATTTTAAGTCAAATTCATCACGGTGATTCGGTAGCTATTTTTAGAGAAGCCAACAAAAAACGCAAAATGAAAGTGTTTACTTGGAAAGGAGAAAAAGACACTTTGTTTTCAACTATTGATTCACTCAAATACTACAAATGGTTTTTACAAGCAGGATTTATGGCAATGAACCCAAAAAATGGTCATGTAAAAGCTTGGGTGGGTGGCATTGACCATAAATATTTTAAGTACGACCATGTACGTCAAGGTAAGCGTCAACCTGGTTCTACTTTTAAGCCATTTGTGTATTTGGCAGCCTTAGATAATGGATACTCACCTTGTTATGAGATGCAAGATGTACCAGTAACTTTCCAATTTGACAATGGAGATGAGGTAAAAACTTGGACACCACAAAACTCTGAAGGAGCGTTTACAGGACAAACAATGACAATTCGTCAGGCAATGGCAAGGTCGGTAAATTCAATTACGGCAAATTTGATGAAAACCATGGGGCCACAATCTGTGGTTGATTATGCCCATAAAGTTGGGATTGACAGCGAATTAGAAGCTGTTCCATCTTTATGTTTGGGCTCAAGCGATGTAAATATTTATGAATTAGTAGCATCATATAGCACTTTTGTAAATCAAGGTGTTTATAATCAACCTATATTTATTACAAGAATTGAAGACAAAAATGGCAATGTGATTCAAGAATTTATCCCGAAAACCAGAGAAGCCATTAATCAAGAAACCGCCTATTTAATGACTTACATGCTCAAAGGTTCTGCCGAAGAAAAAAACGGTTCTGCCTTAGGACTAAGAAGATACAGAATTTTTGATGGAGGAAATGAGGTAGGAGGAAAAACAGGTACAACCTCCAACTACTCAGACGGTTGGTTTATGGGCATTACAGAAAATTTAGTGGCTGGAGCTTGGGTTGGTGGCGATGATAGATGTATCCACTTTACAAGTTACACTTATGGGCAAGGTTCTAAGCTTGCCCTGCCAATTGTAGGGTTGTTTTATGAAAAAACATTTAATGACCCTGCCATTAATTTGAAAAAAATGCCCTTTACTAAACCATCAAAACCACTATCGGTAGAAATAAATTGTGCCAAATACAAAGCTGGCAGCGGAAATGACAGCACCTCAACAAATGCTTATCAAAAACCAAAAGACCCAGACTTGGATGATATGTGATAAGTGAAAGGTGAGAGGTGAGAGGTGATAAGTGAGAGGTGTCAATCTGATAATTGATAACTGTAAACTAATAACTAATAACTGTAAACTAATAACTAATAACTAATAACTGATAACTAATAACTGATAACTAATAACTGATAACTGATAATTAAAAAAATGCTTGGATTTAAGGAATGGGCTTTGGTGGTAGAGGCACTAATTGCAGGAAAACAAACTATCATTTTGAGAAAAGGAGGCATACATGAAGGTGATTTTGAGGTCATTGGAACTGAATTTTATCTTTTACCTACTGTTTTTCATCAGTCAGAAACTCAGTTAAAACCCTTTTGGTACGAAGAAATAAAACATAAAGCACAAAATTACTCAGCCAATGAATTTGTAATTACCCACAAAGCAATAGTTACAGACAGCAAAATCATAAAAAATAATGAAGAATTATTGGCACTAGACACGCTCCATGTTTGGACCAAAGATACTGTGCTAGAAAAATTTCATCGTTGGCAAAAGCATGAGGTTCATTGTTTGTATGTAGAGACACAAGCTATTGAAAATAAAATAGTTGTTCCCAATACCAGAGAACTAAGCGGATGTAAATCTTGGGTGGAGATTAATTGAAAATACTTGAAATTTCTAGACTCCTGCAAAAATCAAAGGCAAATAATTAATTTTTCCATCCTTTCCATAACGGGCATTTGAATATACAATTGCCTCCTCAATATGAGGATTATGCTCTAATAAATAGTGCAAACTTTTCAATGAACCACTTTTTCCTGCTTTTACTTCAATGGGAATAATTTTGCCATTTTGCTCAATTACAAAATCTACCTCCGAAGAAGCACCACTTTCTGTTCTAGCCCAATAATTGGGTTCTTTGTTAAATTTTGAAACAAGTTGCTGTACCACAAATTGTTCAGCCAAAGTACCCTTAAATGCGGCAGTTAATTCTCTTTTTAAATACAAAGAAGTATAATCTATCCCTGATTTTCTTAATAATAAACCAATGTCAATAAAATAAATCTTAAATTGTTTGCCAGAACTTGTTAAAGGCAAGCCACTTACAGATACATTTTGAACACTGTGTAAAATTCTTGCTGTTTTCAACACCTCAATCCCCTTTTTAATAGTTGGATTTGAAAACTTTTCAGTTAACTTAGAGTAAATCAACTGACTACCTAATAATTTAACGGTGTTGGAAATAATATCATCCAAACAATCTGCATTTACTACTGGTCTGTATTTTTTAAAATCTTGTTCATAAGTATAAAGCAGGGTATCCTGAATATACTTAACCTTCTCTAAATCATTACTTTCTACAAAATTCGCAACAGCTTCGGGCATCCCTCCCACAATCATATAAAGTGTCAATTCTACTTCAAAATATTGAATGTACCTTTCGTCAAATTGCTCAACTGGTGCTTTAAGTATATTTACCAAATTTTCTTTTTGGCGAGCCATCAAAAACTCTTGAAAATTAAGAGGATACAAATTCATAACATCTACCCTACCTACCGGAAAAGGCACATCTCTAAACTCAAAATCAAGCAAAGAACCTGCTGCAATAAGGTGTAATTCTGGCAATTCTTCATAAAAGTAACGAACACTTGAAAGTGCATTGGTACAAAACTGAATTTCATCAAAAAAAACTAAATCCTTCCCTATGTTAATTTTAATATTTAGGGCCAATTCTAATTCAAAAACAATTCTTTTAACATCAAGATTTTTGACAAAAATAAAATGCAAGTCTTTTCTAATTTCAAAATTGATTACAATCAACTTTCCCTCAAAATAGGTATTTCCAAAATGTTTCACCAACCATGATTTGCCTACTTGCCTAGCACCATTCAAAATCAATGGCTTACGATTGCTTTTTGTTTTCCAATCTAAGAGTTCATCTAATTTTAAACGTATCATTTTAAAGGTTTAAGAATTTACTACAAAAATAGAAAATTTAAAATAAATACCATAATTTTAAATCAACACTTTAAAATAAATACCATAATTTTAAATCATTAGTTTAAAATAAATACCATAATATTAAACCAGTAGTTTAAAATAAATACCATAAATAAAAAAACAAAAATCTATAATATAAAATTACTGCAAACTATCCGCTACTTTTTTGGTTTGTTTTCTAGCAAAGAGTTCTTTAAATCTTTCAAAAGCTTTGGTATGCAAAATACTTACTCCACCTTGTTGCGCAGATGAAAGTGATGAGCTACCTCCAATTAAAGAAGATTGATTGGGTTTGGTATATGCTTTTAAACGAATTGAGCCAGAAGCATTTAAACTATATTCTATGGCAATTTCTCCAAGTAATGTACTTGCAGTAGCTTGATTAAGTGAGTTAGCAATGGCACCGTTTCTGGTAAGCCTTGTTCTGTCATTAAATTGATAATATAGTCCCACTTTGATATAGTTGAGCTGAGCAGCACTTAATTCATTTGCCTGAATATCTACCTGAAAATTGGGATCTACTTGAGAAATCCAGTTATTTAACTGATTGGATAATAACTCAGTAAGCGTTCTACCTGTGGCAGCACTTGCATTTGAACCACTAAATAGTTGATCTTTAGCAAATGCCCTAAATACTAACAAACTAAAAACTTGCCTATTGAGCTCTTGCTCGTTGGTTGCTATTTTATTTTTAAAGTCTAGCAAAAGAGGATCTAAATTGGAAGGATTTTTTAGCTCTATTCCTGTGGTAACCAATGGTTTGGTAAGTTCTCCTTTCAAAAACAAATTCACAAAAACAGGATAACCTAAAGACAATAAACTTGAATCATTTTTGGTAATAGATTCACCTCCAATGTTATAATAACTAATGTTTTGCTCGTTAAACACCTGAATATCAAGCAAACCTTCATACACAGGACCAGCAAATTGAATACTACTTCCTGGCTTAATTTTAAATTCTTTGTTGATAACATTTAAAAAAGTAAAATGATAATCGCCCTCTGTAAATACATAATTGCCTTGCATGGCAAAATCACCTTTGGTATCAATTTCTAGGTTCAGTTTACCATTTCCTCGTCCTTTAATTATATCACCAGTTCTAGCGTCAAAAATAATTTCACAAAAGGCATTGGGATTAATGTCGAGATTTACATCTAGTTTAATTCCAGAAAGATTGATACTAGGTTTTTTAGTTGTTACCTCTTCGGTTTCAGTATTGTGATTGGTAAATTTGATATAATCTTTTTGCTGCACATAATTTAGCCAAGTCATTGGTATATAAAGCTTTGTACCTTGTTCACTCACAAAATCACCACTAATGGTGATATCATCAAAATAGCCATTAATGGCCACATTGCCATTTACAATTGCAGTTCCATAATACAAAGCATCTTTTGAAAGAGGAATATTAAAAACCATAAAATCCTCCATTTCACCTTTAAGTTTTACTTTAAAATTTTTAAAATACTGATGTTCTAAACCTCCATTTACAAGCAGTAAATTGTTATTTTGGTCTAACAACCGGGCATTTTGAACATAAATTTTAGATTTATTAATATACACACTTTCTGAAAACTTGTAATAAGTATTTAAGTAATTTACCTTAAATCCACCCAAATGCACATAAGCACTACCTTCCACAATTGGTTCTGCCAAACTACCTTTTACACTAAAACTTCCTGTTGCTTCTCCTTGAAAATCAGAAGCATAAGAAGACAAAAAGGTTTCTAAAATTTTAAGAGAAGATTTGTTTAACTCTGCCTTTAAATCCAAAGGATTAAGCTCGTCATAAGGATTATAATTTCCAAAAACCGAAATTACAGGCATATTATTTTTCCTTAAATTAGCATTTAATGCAATGTTTTTCAGGTCATTGTTCCACGCTGCCCAAGCATTCAAATCACCAATTTCAATGTTTTCAACTTTTAATCCTACAATATCTACATTGCCTTGTAATTGAGTTGTTTTATAAATATCTTTTATTGACACAAATCCATTGGCAATTCCTTCATATTTTCCGGCAAAAATGGAATTCAAGTTGTTGATTTGGAAATTATTGAATTGCAAATTGAGAATATCACTTGGTTCGGCCGACAAAACACCCGATAAACTAATTTTTTGATCTTCATTTACCAAACTTAAACTATCAAATAAAACATCATTTTCTTTAAAAATTACAAGTTTTTCTTTTTCAAGTTGCCAAAATTTGTCCAATGCCGTTAAATCTATTCTTTCCATATACAACTGCATTTCGTTATGTAAAAACGACAAAGTGCCTTCCACATTTGCATGGTTTTTATAGGTAAAATGATCAATAGCAGTAGAAAAATCAATATTATCGTCCACCCATTTGCCACTAAAAGCTAAATTTTTGGTTACGGGTTTGCCATTGTACAATTGTTTTACAGAATTAAACTTACACATTGCCAACACTTTAGTACTATCAGCCACTTTTTCTGTACTAAAATCTATATTTGATTCTTGAAAAATGAAATTTTTATAACCGAAAGAAGAAATTTTACCTTCTACTTCAAAAGAAGATGATGCACCATTGTTCAACGAACCTTTTAAATAGGTGTTTTTGGCAAAATACCAACCTGGCAACACTACATTCAACAATGGATTGATATTTTTTACCAACATGTGATAAGCCAACTTGTAACTATTATGGTGCATATTTTTCTTTTCAGCATAATATTGCGCCGTTTTTAGGTCGTTGTGTTGAAAATACAATTGATATTCTTTCAAAAACATTTCAGCATCTTGAATAATTTCCTTAAACTCAAAATCTCCTAAAGCTGTTAAATACAACATATTAGAGTTTAAAATAAATGATCGATTATTGGCATATTTATGTGAAAATAAATCAAGAGAATCAATTGCCAATGATTTCCCATTATATTGAATATTCAATTTATTAAAAACTGCACTACCTACCATTTTTTCAATTTCTAAGCCTTTAATTTTAATATCCAACAAAGTATTTATTTTCAAATCAAAATTGGTAAATCCAAGGTTTTTAAAATTAACTTTTTCTATAAGTCCCTTTAAACCAATACTATCCTTTTTGTTTCTTAAGTCAACTTCACCGTCTAACTCAGCTACTAAATTGCTATCTTTTATGCTTAAATAACCATCAAAAAACCTATTTTCAAGTACCGCTTTGGTTTTAATATTCTTATAATCATAATTTTTAATTCCAATTCTTTCAAAAAAGGCATCAATTTTTAGTTGCGCATGATCAAGTGAAAATCCAGTTCCCTCTATTTCACCCTTCATATCCACTTTACCTAACTCACTTATTTGCAACAAATTACCAAGTTGAAATTGATGAGTAATTAAATTTCCTTTGTAATAAGATTCCTTTTCATTGTCATGCAATTTCAAATTCAAATCGGAAGTAAAGTTGCCCAAATCGGTTTCAAAATCACCTTCAGCCACAAAATCTTTAGGAAAACCAGTAAAAGTAGCTTCGGTATTTAGCCTATTAAATCTTTTTATGGTTTCAAATGCTTTTAAACCTTCAAAATATTGAGCCATATCTCCAGCTTCAATATGTGTTTTTTTCAATTTAGCTTCTATAAATGTTTCAAAAAAATTAGGTAAGCCATTAAATGAAATTTTGCCTTCAACTCTTGAATTTTTGCCATATTTTAAACGCAAGTTATTGACAGAGAAATTAGTAACCTTTCCTTTTGCCTTACAAGAAATATTCCATTTTTCATTGTATTTTTTCAGATAGGGCTCAAAATAAGCCAGGTCTTTTGAAGTGATAATGGTGCTGTCTAACTGGGTATAAATGGTAATTTTATTAAAAAAATCTGTGCCAAAATCATCCACTGATTTAAACTTAAACGACAGAGAATCACTTACATAACTATTTCCAACATGGGCTTTAATTTTTCCAAACTCCATGGTATTGGAAGTAAGTCTCATGGCAGTATTTACTTCTTTTACCTTTATTTTGGTAAAAATTTCTCTGCATTTTAATTTTTGAACTAAAATTTGAAAAGTGTCTGCCGCAATTTTAAAATTACTTACAGAAGCATAAACACTGTCGAATCCAAAATGCCATTCGTCAAATCTATCTTTTGCTCTTCCATACCTTTCATTATCCCATTCAAAATAAGAATTTTGAATCACCACTTTGTCAATTGAAAAAGCAGGTGCTTTACCTTCTGACTTATTAGATTGCATTTTTTTTGTAATGGCATCTAAAAACTCATACAAATTTATTTGATTTGAAACTTTGTCGTTGACTAATTTTACCCTGGCTTCGGTAAGTGTAACTTTATCTACATCAATGGTATTATGAACAAAAATGGAAAAAATATTATAATCAACATCTGCCCTAGCAATAGAAATCATGGTTTTGCCTTTTTTATCTTTAATGGATAAATCTTCAATAATGATTTCATCTAGCCATGAAATTCTTACAGATTTAATGTCAACAGGAAAATTAAGCTGTTCTGAAATTAATTTGGTAGTTTTGTGGGCTACATACGTTTGAATAAAAGGAGAAAGCAAGGCTATAAAAACAATGGTAAAAAACAAAAAAGTCAACAACGACATGCTCAGCGTAGTCTTTAGAACTGCTTTTTTGAAGTATAACCAAATATTGCTTTTCTTTGTAGTCACAAAATAAAAATTATGAGTAGTACTATTTTAGCCATAGAATCGTCTTGTGACGAAACATCAGCAGCAGTGGTGAGTAATGGCAAAATTCTTGCCAATATTGTTGCCACACAAGCAATACATGAGCAATTTGGAGGCGTAGTGCCAGAATTGGCATCTAGAGCCCACATGCAAAATATATTGCCAGTAGTATTACAAGCTTTAACAAAAGCAAATATAACGAAAAAAGACATAAATGCAGTAGCTTTTACACAAGGACCAGGATTATTGGGCGCATTAGTGGTAGGTGTTTCATTTGCAAAGGCTTATGCACTTGGTTTAGGAGTGCCAATGATTGGAGTGCACCACATGAAAGCCCATATTTTGGCACATTTTATAGATGAACCAAAACCTGATTTTCCATTTTTGTGCCTTACCGTAAGCGGTGGTCACACCCAAATTGTGCTGGTAAAAAGTGCCTTAGAAATGGAGATTTTAGGTCAAACACAAGACGATGCAGTAGGCGAAGCTTTTGACAAAACAGCTAAAATTATGGGACTCCCCTACCCTGGTGGCCCTCATTTAGATAATATTGCAAAAACAGGAAACCCAAATAAATACAAATTCCCTAGCGTGGATATGCCAGGACTAAACTACTCATTTAGTGGCATTAAAACTGCATTTTTGTATTTCTTACAAAATCATACAAAAGAAAATCCTGCATTTATTCAAGAAAATTTGCCAGATATTTGTGCCTCGGTGCAAGCAAGTATTGTGGAGATTTTAATGAAAAAACTAAGAAAAGCCGCCAAAGAAACAGGAATCAACTCAATCGCTATTGCAGGAGGAGTTTCGGCCAATTCTTGGTTAAGAAATGTACTAGAAACGGAAGCAAAAGAAAGAAATTGGAAAGTGTTTGTACCTCAATTTCAATATTGTACAGATAATGCCGCAATGATAGCAATGGCAGCCCATTTTATGTACGAAGAAAAAATATTTCTTTCTCACAAATCAGGTCCATTGCCAAGAATGCCATTTTAAAATAAAAACCCATGAAACAACTTACTTTAGAAGAAGCTAAAAATTACGAAAATTGGGATTTATTGGCAAAACAAACCGTAGAAGGTTTTATTACAGGCTTACACAAATCTCCTTATCATGGTTTTTCTGTAGAATTTGCAGAACATAAAATTTACAATCCAGGGCAAGGTACACGACACATAGATTGGAAAGTATATGCCAAAACGGATAAATTATTTATAAAAAGATACGAAGAAGAAACAAATTTGAGATGTAGCATACTTATTGACACTTCATTATCAATGTATTATCCAACAAAATCTCCTAATAAAATATTTTTTGCTTCTTGGATGGCGGCTGCATTTTGTCATTTATTGGCTAAACAAAGAGATGCAGTTGGCTTGCAATTTTTTAGCTCCGAAGTTACTTTTCAATCTCCAGTAAAATCGAGCCAGTTGCATTTGCATCAGTTAATGCTTACGCTTCAACAAAATATAAAAAATATTCCTGCGGCATCAAACACCAATATCGTTACTACCTTACATTTGATTGCTGAACAAATTCACCGTCGTTCTTTGGTAGTAATTTTCACAGATATGTTTGATGTAAATGCTGACATATCACTCATTATTAATGCCTTGCAACATCTTCGTCACAAAGGACATGAGGTTTTAGTATTTCATGTTTATGACCCAGAAACAGAGCTACAGCTAGAGTTTAGTAACCGACCACATTTATTTACGGATATAGAAACGGGTGAAAAAATAAAATTGAACCCACAATTATTTCAAGAAAAATATGAAAAAATTACGCAAGATTATTTTAATGAAGTAGCTCAAAAATGTGGTGCACTTAAAATCTCATTTGTAAAATGCCCTATTAATCTAAATCCAAATGAAATTTTGATGGAGTTTTTAACAAAAAGGTCCTCAATGAAATAAAATATTGAATAACAAATATTTACAATTAATTCTTATCCATTTCAAATACAATTAAAAACACATTAATTGAATATTTGAAATAATTTTGATGCTCATTCACGAATTTAGATTAAATTTGCTTTAGCGTAATTATCAATTTTAATAAAAAATTAATAGCAAGTATTTGATTTTAATTTACTTAGATCAAAAACTTCTTAATTTAAAATTCATAGTTCATAATCTAGAAAAATATGTCTTGGTTTTTAAGAAAAGAAAAAGGAATAGTTACTCCAACGGAGCTAAAAAAAGAAACTCCAGATGGATTGTGGTACCAATGCCCAGAATGTAAAAAAGTATTACATTCAAGAGAGCATCAACGCAACGCATATACTTGTGTTAGTTGCAATTACCACGAAAAAATTGGCTCTGAAGAATATTTTGAAATATTATTTGACAACAATGAATTTGAAGAAATTGATGCTAGATTAAGTTCTGGAGACCCCTTGAATTTTGTTGATACCAAAAAATATCCAGATAGAATTTTATCTACCCAAAAGAAAACTGGTCTTACTGATGCAGTTCGTACTGGCGTTGGTAGAATTAATAATATTCAAATTGTGATTTCTTGCATGGATTTCCGCTTTATTGGCGGTTCTATGGGCTCAGTAGTAGGTGAAAAAATTGCTAGAGGAATTGATAAAGCCAGAGAATTAAAAGCTCCTTTTTTAATGATTTCAAAATCAGGAGGGGCTAGAATGATGGAAGCTGGTTATTCATTGATGCAAATGGCTAAAACCTCAGCTAAATTAGCATTATTAGCGCAAGAAGGAATTCCTTATATCTCATTACTTACTGACCCTACAACAGGCGGTGTTACAGCTTCTTATGCAATGCTTGGGGATTTCAATATTTCAGAACCTGGTTCTTTAATTGGCTTTGCAGGACCTAGAGTAATTAGAGAAACGATTGGTAAAGATTTACCAGAAGGTTTTCAAAGTGCTGAGTTTGTTTTAGAACATGGTTTTCTTGACTTTATAGTTGATAGAAAAGATTTAAAACAACAATTAAGCGATTTACTTACAATTATCAAAAACTAATACAAAGTCGGTGAGCAATCACCGACTTTTTTTGTTTAAACGTGAAAAAACAATTATTTCTAATTCTATTGTTTTTTGCATCAATAGGTTTGCATGGGCAATCATTTTTTAGCAAATATGGCAAAGGAATGTTAGTATTTGTGTATTCAAAAAATGCTGTTTTAAATTTTTATACAAATCCAACAGATACCACACCATCTTTAAATATACCTTTTATTGAAGATGCTGATAATAAGCAAATTAATTTAAAATTATCATCAGAACAAATTCAATGGTTTAAACCAGAAACCTTTTGGGACGAAGAGCAAGTGCTTCATTTTGTGTGTACTGCCAAAAAAGGCAACTGGTATAAAGTGTTAGTAAATGCAACTCAAAAAAAAGAATTTTGGTTGCCCGCAAGTGCAAATGCACACTTTTTTAAATGGAAAAATTATTTACCCAATAC
>Ga0214921_10003364_pt1 | contig 24552 bp, 23 predicted proteins | sample LL1505_MetaG_FD_177992 | JGI IMG/M metagenome (GOLD analysis project Ga0214921, IMG submission 177992) | Freshwater microbial communities from Lake Lanier, Atlanta, Georgia, United States - LL-1505 | ecosystem: Environmental > Aquatic > Freshwater > Lake | place: USA: Georgia | collected...
TTAGAACCTATTAAATGGTAAAGGGGCGAACCAAATGGTCCGCCCCTTTACTTTGATTTAGATTATGCAGTCCAGATATTAATTGGTGATTGCAAGAAATAAACCATAAATAGTCCAGATACTAGGTACATCAAAGGATGTATTTCCTTTGATCGTCCTTGGAATACTCGGATTACTACATATGAAACAAATCCTGCACCGATACCTACGGAAATATTGTAAGTAAATGGCATCAAGATAATTGTTAAGAATGCTGGAATTGCAATTCCAAAATCATCCCAATCAATTCCCTTGATTTGAGACATCATCAAGAAGCCAACAATTACCAGAGCTGGGGTAGCGGCTTCGTAAGGAATGACTGCAACAAGTGGCGCTAAGAAGGTTGTAAGCAGGAATAGAACTCCAGTAACAACTGAAGCAAGACCTGTCTTTGCACCTTCACCAACACCGGAAGCTGATTCAATGTACGAGGTGTTTGAAGAAACTGAACCAGCACCACCAGCGGCTGCTGCTAGTGAGTCAATTAGAAGAATGCGCTCAGCGCCCTCTACATTGCCATCACGATCAACTAAGCCTGCTTGGTTACCAATAGCAGTCATTGTTCCCATAGTGTCAAAGAAGTCAGCTAGTAAAAGTGTGAATACTAGAAGAAGTGCTGCAACGATTGAAATTCGGTCAAATCCACCTAGTAGGTTGAAATCACCAATAATGTCAAACTTAGGAGTAGCAGCAATAGTTTCAGGTATCGCAGGAACATTTAAGTTCCAACCCTTTGGATTTACAGCTCCAGTTGCTCCATTAAATAATGGACCAATCTTGAAAGCTGATTCAACAATTATTGCAAGAACGGTAGAGGCAACAATTCCTATTAGAAGCGCACCTTTAACTTTCTTAACAGTAAGTCCGATCATTAAGAACAGGCCAAATGCGAAAACTACTACCGGCCAACCAACAAGGTTTCCGTTATCGCCTAGGGTTACAGGAACTGGTCCGCTTCCGTTTCTACGAACGAAACCAGCATCTACCAATCCAATTAAAGCAATGAAAAGGCCGATACCAACAGAGATAGCGATCTTTAATTGACCAGGTACAGCTTTGAAAACCGCAATACGGAATCCAGTTAGTACCAAGACAAGAATAATTAAGCCTTCAAGAACAATAAGACCCATGGCATCTGCCCAGGTCATCTTGGAAGCAATGCCAACTGCAACGAAGGTGTTTAAACCTAAGCCGGTTGCAATGGCTAATGGAAAGTTTGCGACTACGCCCATCAGGATGGTCATAACGCCTGCGATAAGTGCGGTAGCAGCAGCAACTAATGCAAGATTAGGTGCGTCTCCGCCGCCAATGAATTTTCCATCAGCATCTTTTGTAAGACCGATGATTAATGGGTTCAGCGCAACGATGTAAGCCATTGTGAAAAATGTGACGACTCCGCCACGGATTTCACGAGCTACGGTTGAGCCACGCTGACTGATTTTAAAGAAGCTATCAAGCATGGAGGTACCTTTCTGTTTTTTATACATGGTGTTTTCGACATGTTGTTAGATTCGGTCCAACAAACCGTGGGAATGGCTTAAATCTATTGGCTACTTGGCGGTAAGTCGGTCTACGACACCGAGAGAAATTGCCACTGATTGGCCAATTAGCAGCGCAAATAGCAGGGTTCCGATACCCAATGAGCCTCCCAGGATGGCTCCAGTGCTGGCGGCAACTATCTCAATTCCTAATCTCACCCTTCCAACTCGCACCCCAGTTTTGTAATGCAATCCAGTCATTAAACCATCGCGAGGTCCAGGTCCAAGCCCGCAGGTTATATAAAGCGAAGAGCCTGCACCAACTAATGCAATTCCAAACAAAGTGTAGATATATTTTAAAAAAACATTGTCTACTACAGGTATAAAAAGTAATCCGACTTCAATAGCTGCTGCAATTACAACGATATTAGCAATTGTGCCAAATCCTGGCTTTTGCCTAAGTGGAATCCATAGTAAAAGCACAAGAACTGAAACTAAAAATGTAGATGCACCAATATTTAAAACACTATGTATTGATATTCCTTCAGATAGAACCATCCACGGTGAGTTACCAAGCCCTGCTACAACTAAGAACGCTTCACCAATTCCAAACAGTGCTAATCCAAACAAAAGAATGGCAAGTCTTTGAATGTGATGTTTGCCAGTACCAAGTGACCATGTGGAATCAGCTCGCCATGGGGTATTTGGAATTGTTCTAGATGGCCGCAGCATATTAACTATTCTTTTAGACAGGTTATCACCGTTTGTTGACATGCTCACTGCTAAACTCTAGCCCACAACAACTACCGATTGGGTTATTTTGAGTTTTACCTATGGTCAAGCAGTTATAACTGGATTTATTCAGGGCATAACTGAATTATTTCCAATCTCAAGCCTTGGGCATGCGATTTTGATACCAGCATGGATTGGCGGATCATTTAGAGAGTTTATTAGCGAAGAAAATCAAGCTTATTTGTTAATTACGATTGCTATGCATCTTGCTAGCTCAATTGCATTATTTATTGTATTTAGAAAAAGATGGATAGGATTAATTGGCGGTACCTTGAGAGCCTTTAAGTCCAGAAATTTTCAATCAACTCCATTTAGAGTGCTTGGCTATATTGTTATTGCAACTATTCCGGTTGGAGTCCTAGGGGTTGTCTTTGGAGATTATTTCCAAAGTATTTTCGGTAAACCGCATTACTCAGCAGTTTTTCTCACTATCAACGGATTACTTTTAATTACTGCCGAAAGATTATCTAGGCGAGATATTGCTCATGAGTATCATGATTCCGATGCAGAGATTGATCACCGAGTAAATGCAAGAAGTGCAGTTGTAATTGGCTTTGGACAAAGCCTGGCTCTTTTTGCCGGAATTAGCAGATTTGGTGTCACTATGAGCGCCGGATTACTTCGCAAATTAAATCACTCTGTTGCCTCTGATTTTGCCTTCCTGCTTTCATTGCCAGTAATTGTTGGTGCATCAATTGTAAAACTACCAGAATTATTCACCAGTGATGCTGAGCAGCTACTCGGTCAAATCTTGGTCGGTTCATTAGTCTCGTTTGTTGCAACATATTTCAGTGTTTCATTCTTAGTTCGATGGTTTAAAACGAAAACACTTTATCCCTTTGCAATTTACTGCCTAATATTTGGTGTTGCTTCATTTGTTAGGTTCGCCTAGTGTTTCCAGGTTTTGGAACCTTTTTAAATATCGCAACAATTATTATTGGTGGTACCTTAGGCGTCTTTATTGGCGGGAAGATAAGTGAAAAACTTAGAAATTTAATAACCGATGTTTTAGGTTGTGTAACAATAATCTCGGCGGCTGATGCTTTATCTGCTTATTGGCATAAAGATCTTCAGGATGCGATGCCAAAGGGTTGGGTCATTTTAGTTGTTGTGTTTTCTCTACTTACTGGAGCTGTAATTGGTTCTTTACTAAAAATCGAAGACCGACTTGAGAATGTTGGCGTTTCTCTTAAAAAGAGATTTAGCAAAGATGGTGGTTCAAATTTTGTAGAAGGATTTGTTTCCGCTTCATTGATTTTTGCAATTGGACCCCTTGCAATACTTGGCAGCATCTCAGATGGCATGGGAACTGGTATCGACCAACTGGTTTTAAAAAGCACGTTAGATGGTTTCACATCTCTTGCTTTTGCTGCCTCCCTTGGTTGGGGAGTGGCTTTATCAAGTTTACCTGTTGGTATTTACCAATTTATTTGGACAGCAATCGGCCTATTTCTTGGTTCAATATTGGCTGGTTACCAAATTTCTGCAATGACGGCTGTCGGTGGCGTATTACTGGTAGGAATTGCGCTTCGGTTACTTAGAATCAAGCAAATTGCAGTTGGTAACTTACTTCCTGCACTTGCGTTAGCACCATTACTGGCACTTGCTGCTCACCAATTTGTTTAGAAACTCTTAGCATCAATCACGAAGCGATATTTAACATCACTTGCTACAGTCCGATCATAAGCTTTGTTTATATAGTCAGATTTGATTACTTCAACATCACTAACAATATTATGTTGGCCACAGAAATTTAACATTTCCTGTAATTGAGCGATTCCGCCGATCATTGAACCGGCGAGGGATCTTCTTTGGCCGAGTAAGGTCCCGGCATTAATTGCATATGGTTTACCCGGCAAGCCAATTACAACTAAAGTTCCATCCAATTTTAGAAATTGCAGATACGGATCTAGGTCTAAGTCTGCTGAAACAGTATTCAAAATTAAATCAAAACTCATATTTAGCTTTGAAAGTGATTTCATATCTTTTGTTACAACAAAATGATCTGCACCCATTGTTTTTGCATCAGATTCTTTCTCAGGTGAGTGTGAAAAGACTGTTGTCTCAGCACCTAATGCATGAGCAAATTTAAGACCCATATGACCAAGACCGCCTAAGCCCATTATTCCTACTTTTTTACCAGGGCCAGCATTCCAATTCTTTAATGGTGAGTAAAGTGTTATCCCAGCGCACATGAGTGGAGCAACACCTGGCAGATCTAGATTTGAAGGAACATGAACTGCGTAATCTTCGTCAATTACAAACTTATCTGAGTAACCACCTTGCGCAACTGTTTTACCATCACGCTCAAGTGTGTTGTAGGTTCCAGTCATTCCTTCAACACAGTACTGCTCAAGGCCGACATTACAGCTAGAGCATTTCCGACAGGAATCAATAAAAACTCCAACTCCGATGACTTCACCAACTTTAAATTTACTTACTTGGGAACCAATCTCAATAACTTTTCCAACAATTTCGTGCCCTGGCACCATAGGAAATATTGATGGACCCCACTCTTCGCGAGCTTGATGTATATCTGAGTGACAAATACCTGCATAATAAATATCAAGTGCTACATCTCGTGGCCTAAGCTCTCTGCGTTCAAATTCAAAACTTTCCAGCAATGCCTTAGCTGATTTTACGGCATACCCCTTAGTTTTCATTTTGCACTCCCTAGTTGTTAAATGGCAGAGATTGCTCTGCAGCTGGATTGGAAACCTTCGATGTTACTTTGCGCATATGGTGGCGTCGACACAAAACTTCATAGGCAACTGTTGAAGAGGTGCTGACATCGCCAACTACAACTTGTTCTCCTTCAGTGACCATTTTGCCACCAACTGTTCGTGCGTTATGAGTTGCTCGCTCACCACACCAGCAAAGTGCTTCCACCTGCAATGTTTGTACCCGGTCAGCTAATTCAACTAGTCGAGCACTTCCTGGGAATAACTTTGTTCTAAAGTCAGAGAGGATTCCAAAAGCATAAACATCGATTCCTAATCCATCAACAATTTTTGCAAGTTGTTCTATTTGTTCCGGCGAATAGAACTGGGCTTCATCACAAATAATAAAACTTATTCGACCACCAATGGATAATCGTTCAACTATTAATTTGTGGATATCTAGTTCATTATCAACTTCAAGTGCTTCAATTTGTAATCCAAGTCGAGAGGAAATTAATCCTTTGCCCGCTCTATCTTTACTTGTAAAGATGACTCCATCTCTGCCACGAGAGCGATGGTTATGGGCAGTTTGCAAAGCCAAAGTGGATTTACCACTATCCATCGTTCCGCAGTAATAGATCAGCTCAGCCATAAGGTCATTCTGCCAAGATTGTGTTGATTTGTAGACCACCATGAGCCTGATTGATCCGTGATCTTCCACCTAATTCTGGTATTTCAAGCAGGAAACATACGCCAATCGGTATCAATCCTGCTTGATTAATCAGATCTATGGCAGCAATAGCCGTGCCCCCGGTGGCTAGCACATCATCAACAATTAAAACTTTTTTGCCTATTGGAATTATGTTGGCATGGATCTCAAGAGTTGCTTGACCATATTCCAGATCATAACTTTGTGAAATTGTTTCACCTGGTAATTTTCCTGCTTTACGAATTGGGATAAACCCCTTATTGCTAAGGGAAGCAGCAGCTGCAGCAAAAATAAATCCTCGTGCCTCAATACCAGCCAAATAATCTACCTGTTCTGCTAATGCAGCAATTTCTTGGCAACTTTGCCTGAACATTTTTGAATCAGCAAGAAGGGGTGTGATATCTTTAAAAATGATTCCAGGTTTTGGGAAGTCTAGAATTACTCGGATCAGATTAAAAGCGGCTTTATCCATCTGCGCATCTTATTGATACCTATAGAAAATCAGGCGTGTCCGAGAGGGGAGTTGAACCCCTAAGCCCTTACGGGCACTAACACCTCAAGCTAGCGCGTCTGCCAATTCCGCCACCCGGACTTGCTTTTATTTTAACGCAATCTGAATTCAATGGAAATCCAAATTATATAGGAGAATAGCCCTATGAAATTGAGTGCAGATCAGATCATTGAATTAGAGAATGAGACGATATTGCTTTGCCAAGAAATGATTCGTATTCCTAGCGTTAATCATGGTGAAGGTCGTGGCGATGAAAAAGCAATGGCTGAGTATGTTGCAAGCAAGTTATCTGAGGTTGGCATTAAAAGTGAGTTAATTGAAACCGCCCCGAATCGGGTAAATGTGGTGGCAAAGATTGAAGGTAGTGATCCAAAGCGTCCTGGTTTAGTTTTGCACGGTCATATCGATGTAGTACCAGTTAATGCCGATGATTGGTCAGTTGACCCATTTAGTGGCCTAATTAAAGATGGATTTATTTGGGGACGTGGAGCAGTTGATATGAAGGACATGGATGCCATGATTTTGGCATCAGTAAGAATGTGGCAACGTGTTGGCTATAAACCACCTAGAAACATTCTGCTGGTTTTCTTTGCAGATGAGGAGGCAGGTTCTAATTACGGTTCACGTTGGCTAGTTAAGCATCGGCCAGAGATTTTTAAAGGTTACAGCGAGGCTGTTTCAGAGGTGGGTGGATTTTCAATAACTGTTACTGGTGAGCACCGTCTGTATCTGATTGAAGCGGCTCAAAAAGGCATTCAATGGCTAAAACTTACCGCTAAGGGAACCGCCGGACACGGCTCATTTATAAATAAGGATAATTCAGTTACAAAAGTAGCTGATGCAGTTTCTAGAATTGGCAATTATGAGTGGCCGCAACTTGAAACCAAGACCAGTAGTCTACTTTTTAGAAAGATTGCAGAACTTACTGGTGATAAATATGATGCCAAGAATGTTAAACCGCTGCTACATCATCTAGGTGATGCCGTAAAAATGTTGGGAGCAACTATTTCTAATACTGCTAATCCAACAATGCTTGAAGCAGGATATAAAGTAAATGTGATACCTCAAAGTGCAAGTGCCACAGTTGATGGCAGATTCCTACCCGGATATGAGGAGGAGCTTCACCAAACAATTAAAAAACTTGCAGGTGACGATATTGAAGTAGAAATTTTAACTCGCGATATTGCATTAGAAGTTGAATTTGCAGGCCCATTAGTAAAGGCAATGTGCGATGCGATTAATGGTGAAGATGCCGCTGGTATCCCAGTTCCTTATTTGATGAGTGGTGGAACCGATAACAAGGCGCTGCATGATTTAGGAATTGTTGGTTATGGTTTTTCTCCGCTTAAGTTGCCTAAAGATTTAGATTTCTTTGCACTTTTCCATGGTGTAGATGAGCGGGTTCCTATTGAAGGGTTAAAATTTGGAGTTCGAGTTTTGTATGAATTTTTGGAGAATGTCTAGATAGTAGAAGAAACCTCATTTAATGCCTGCCTAACCTGTTCTGGCAAGGTGATTTGTTCAACCGTAAGTATGCCGCGAAGTTGCGCACCAGTTCTTGCTCCAATTAACGCACTTGTTACACCGGGTGCATCTCTTACCCAGGAGAGTGCTACTTCAAGTGGTGAGTAACCTAAACCTTCAGCTGCCACACAAACTGCTTCGACAATCTGGTTTGCACGTTCTGAAAGAAATGGTTCAACAAAGTTAGCAAAGTGTGGGGATGCACCTCGAGAATCTGATGGCACACCACCGCGATACTTTCCAGTTAAAACTCCTCTACCAAGGGGTGACCATGCCAAGAAACCGAGATTTAAAGCTGATGAAGCTGGAATTACCTCTTCCTCAGCCTTGCGATTTAATAATGAGTATTCATTTTGAGCAGCAATGATTGCCGCTTTACCGAAGACTGGATTTTGTAACGTAGTACTTCTTGCTAGTTGCCAACCATTAAAGTTACAAACACTTACATACCGAGCTTTTCCAGAGCTGGTTGCATAATCGAGTGCAGACAAAGTTTCCTCTAGCGGTGTGTTTTTATCCCAAGTATGAATTTGCCAAAGATCTACATAATCAACATTTAATCGTGCTAAAGATCTATCTAAATCAGATATCAACTCATTACGTGAATTGTTGATTTGCCGTGAACCGTCTTTAAAGGACATTCCGCCCTTAGTTGCAATAAAAAGATCATCTCGTTTAATCAGGGTTCCAATAAATCCACCCAGTACACGTTCGGCATCACCATCTGCATACACAGCTGCGGTATCTACTAAATTTCCACCCGCTTCAACAAAGTGCTGCAACTGCTGCGCAGCTTCATTTTCATCACTATCTCGCCCCCAGGTCATAGTGCCTAGACCAAGTCGGGAGATTGATACTCCGCCTAATTTGCGTCGTTCCATGGCTGGCAGGCTAGCAACAAGAGTGGTAAAAGATCGGTAACCTTGCCAAATGCCGATTGTCTATCTTTTGCGTCATGCCCAATCAGTGGCGAATGTTAAAGGAATATTGGCTGGCCAGGATGATTCGGTTGAGTTATCAAAAGAAGGATTTAAACAAGCTCAATCTCTGATTCCATACCTTAAAGCCATCAATTTTTCCCAGGTTTACTCAAGTCCAATGACTAGATGCCTGCAGACAATCACACCATTTATGGGTAAAAAACCAGATCTTAAGTTTGAAGTAGATAAGAAAATAATTGAGATGAATTATGGGGATTGGTCAGGTGAAAAACTTTCAAAACTGAGTAAGGATAAAAGGTGGCGGAAAATCCAGACAAACCCATCAACTTTTACATTTCCAAACGGAGAGAGTTTTAAGAGCATGCGAAAGCGAGTTGATATAGCACTTAAAGACTTGGTCGGAAAGAAGGGCCCAATACTGGTTGTTACCCATGGCGATATCATTAAAATGATGATCACTTCTTGCCTTAATTTGCCAATTGATCTCTTTCAAAGTTTTGTGGCAGAACCGGCATCTTTAACAGTAATAAACCTTGAAAAATCTAAATCCACTATATTGCAAAGTAATTACAAGCTTGCTGAAAGTGGAGTTAGCAAGTTTAAAACTAATCAGATTGGCGGCGGCGACACTCTGGCGTCACTTCGTCAATGGTGGTGGAAGTAGATGCCCCGGATTATTTATCGTCATCAACCAGCAAGCAGATTTATTGTTAGCGCTATTGGAGATCCAGGTCAGAGACAATTTTTTATTCAAGTCAAATCAGCTGATGGCTTAAACTCAGTAGCTTTGGAAAAGAATCAAGTTATCGCTTTGACGGAACGATTTGAAGATTTAATTCGAGAATTAAGGCGCGGAAAACTTGCCTCTGCTGATGATTTATTGGCAGCTACTGAGATTGATAATGAAACTATGGAACTACCCATTGATGAAGATTTTCAGGTCGGTGTAATTAGCATTACCTGGGAGAATAATTTGGTTGTAGTAAATATTCAGGCAGCATCTCAAGATGATGAACTGATTCTGGATGATATTGATTACGGACCTGATCTTTTGATTGCATCTCTTAGAATTTCACAGGTTAAAGGTTTTTGTGAACGGGCCACCTCCTTAGTAAGTGCTGGTAGACCGGCCTGCCCATTTTGTGGTTTACCTGTAGATCCGCTTGGTCATTTATGCCCACGAGCAAATGGTTACCGCAGATGAAAAATGCAACAGAGCTGATTTTGAGTGGAGAGTTGTCGGTAGTTGGCCGACTAGTTGATGCGTCAAATGCCACCTTATTGGCACAAGTTTTGGACACAGATCCCAAAGTTGAGGTTATATATAAACCAGTTGCCGGCGAGCGACCACTGTGGGATTTCCCTGATGGAAATCTTGCTTCCCGTGAGTACTCAGCATATTTATTAAGTGATTTAGCTAAATTTCACATCGTTCCGTTTACAGTGCTACGTGAAGGGCCCTTTGGGTTTGGCATGGTCCAAGAATGGATTCAAATTGATGAGTTAGTTGATGTAGTTGAGTTTGGTCAAAGTGATAACACACAACTTCGTAAGTTGGCATTGTTTGACGCAATTATTAATAATACTGATCGCAAATTTGGTCACTTATTAATCGATGCAAATGGTGCACTAAAAGGCTGCGACCATGGAGTTGCTTTTCACACTGAAGATAAACTAAGAACTGTTCTCTGGCAATTCGCTAGTGAGGTTTTTTCTAATGATGAGATCGCCCTACTAAACAATGCGAAAGGCTTAGATCTAGATGTATTTAAGGATTATTTAACTCAAGAGGAAATTGGAGCATTGAGTAGGAGAATTGAGCAGCTAATCAGCAGCGGTAAGTTCCCAGAACCAAGTCAAAGTTGGCCGGCAGTCCCATGGCCTCCGGTCTAAAGAGAGATAATTAGATATGAACTCATGGCCAAGCCTATATTTACCCCCACTTTCAAAGGCTCCATTTCCTAATTTAAAACTAAAGGATTCCAAAAAAGGCCTTTTGGAAATTGCGAATAGTAAAGTATTTAAAATCTATGTTTGCGGAATTACGCCATATGATGCAACGCATTTAGGACATGCGGCAACATACCTGAGTTTTGATTTGATAAATCGCTATTTAACACTTACGGGTTCCAATGTTAAATTCGTTGAAAATATTACCGATATAGATGATCCACTTCTTGAGCGAGCCAAACGAGATGAGCAAGATTGGCAAGTTCTCGCTAACTCACAAACCGACCTTTTTTGCTCAGATATGTCTTCTCTTAGAGTGATTCCTCCTGAGCACTTTATAAAAGTAACTGACTCAATACATCTTATTGAAAAATTCATTAAGAGATTATCTGATAACGGATTCTTGTATGAGCTAAATGGTGATCACTACTTCGCAGTTGAGACTTTTCTAAAGACTCTGCCAATTTCAATCGAAGATGCCGTTGCAACATTTGCAGAGCGGGGTGGTGATCCAAAGCGAGTTGGAAAAAAGCATCCTTTGGATCCAGTTATTTGGCTCGCAAATGTTGGTGATGATCCAGGTTGGCAGAGTCAACTGGGATTTGGCAGACCAGGTTGGCATGTTGAGTGCACTGCAATCGCATGTGAATATTTGGATGATAAAACAAGTAATCCAATAATTGATTTACAAGGTGGGGGTAGTGATTTGATATTTCCGCACCATTTCATGAGTGAGCAAATTGTGAATGCTGCCTACGGAAGAGGCTTTGCAAAATATTTTGTTCACGCTGCAATGATTGGCTTAGATGGTGAAAAGATGAGCAAATCTAAAGGAAATCTTGTATTTGTTTCTAAGTTACTTTCTGACGGAGTTGATCCAATGGTAATCAGGTGGGCGCTTTTAAGTGGTCATTATCAAGAAGATCGTCAATGGAGCAATCAATTACTGGTGAATGCTGAAAAAGAAGTAAATCAAATGCGTGTTGCATTGGCTCAAAGCGAAGTCGCAGATCCAGCAGAAATGATCAATGCTTTGATTTCTGATATTTCAAATAATCTGGATACCCCAACTGCATTACAGAGATTATTGAATTGGTCCTTGAATTCAAAGAACGATGGTGATGTTAATCAAAGTGGGGCAGTATCTAGAGCAATTGATTCACTACTGGGCTTAGCACTCTAATTAGAGTTTACTACCCCTTTACTAAGGTAAACTGTGCCAAATGAACTCACTTCGTGATGCCTTATCAAAGCGTGTGGTTATCGCTGATGGCGCTATGGGCACGATGTTGCAGGCTAGAAATCCTAGTTTAGAAGATTTTCAAAATCATGAAGGCTGTAATGAAATCCTTAATGTAACTAGAGCTGACATTGTCAAAGCCGTACACGCTGAATATTTAGATGCCGGAGTGGATGCAATTGAAACTAATACCTTTGGAGCTAATTTTGCTAATTTAGCTGAGTATGGAATTGAGGATCGGATTTATGAACTTGCCTTGGCTGGTGCAAAAATTGCAAGAGAGGTAGCAGATCAATACTCAACTAAAGAAAATCCACGATGGGTACTTGGTTCTTTAGGGCCTGGAACAAAACTGCCAACTCTTGGTCACACTACATATGAATTTCTAAAAGAAGCATATGAGACGGCCTCAAAAGGACTAATCGATGGTGGAAGTGATGCGCTATTAATTGAAACAACTCAGGATTTACTTCAAGCTAAAGCTGCGGTTAATGGGGCTAGGAATGCGATAACTAATTCCAAAAAAGATATTGTTTTAATTGCTCAAGTTACCGTTGAAACTACTGGGACCATGCTCATGGGTTCTGAAATCGGTGCTGCACTAAACGCCCTTGAACCATTGGGCATTGATTTAATTGGCTTAAATTGTGCAACCGGTCCGGCAGAGATGAGTGAGCATCTTCGTGTTTTGAGTAAAAGTGCTACCGCTGGCATATCAGTCATGCCTAATGCCGGGTTACCAGTCCTCGGCGCGAATGGTGCGCACTACCCACTATCCCCAGAAGAGTTAGCAAAATCCTTAAAACAGTTTGTGATTGATTATAAAGTTAATTTAGTCGGTGGGTGTTGTGGAACTACACCTGCTCATTTAAAAGAGGTAGTTGAGCAATTAAGTGGAAACAATATCTCTGAGCGACAAGTAACACGCGAAATAGGTGCATCTTCTCTTTACCAGTTCGCACCATTTCGTCAGCAGAACACCTATTTATCAATTGGTGAACGGACAAATGCAAACGGATCACGAGCTTTCCGGGATGCTCTTTTAGCAGAGGATTGGCAAAGTTGTGTTGAAATAGCACGAGATCAAATCCGCGATGGTGCTCATATGCTAGATCTGTCCGTAGATTATGTCGGCAGAGATGGTGTTGCTGATATGAAGGAGTTGGCTTTCCGGTTTGCGACAACATCAACATTGCCTATTGTTTTAGATTCAACTGAGCCAGCAGTTCTTGAAGCCGGACTTAAACAATTAGGTGGCAGATCGGTTATTAACTCCGTTAATTACGAGGACGGAGATGGACCTACTTCAAGGTTTGCACGGATAATGCCATTGGTAGTTGAACATGGCGCAGCAGTAATTGCTCTTACGATAGATGAAGAAGGTCAAGCACGAGATGCACAGTGGAAATTAAAGGTATCGCGTCGTTTAATAAATGATTTAACCTCTAAATGGGGGATGAAGGTTGATGATATTTTGATCGATTGTTTAACTTTTCCAATCGCAACCGGGCAGGAAGAAACTCGTAGGGATGCAATCGAGACGTTAGATGCAATAAAATCTTTAAAGGCAGAATTTCCCAATGTGCAAACTACTCTCGGCGTGAGCAATGTTTCTTTTGGATTAAATCCGGCTGCTCGAATTGTTTTGAACTCAGTTTTCCTATCTGAAGCTGTGAAAAATGGCTTAGATTCAGCGATCGTTCATCCCTCAAAAATTACCCCAATAAGCAGAATTCCAAAAGAACAATTAGATGTGGCACTTGACCTTGTTTATGATCGTAGAGAGTCTGATGCTCAGGGTAATGTTATTTACGATCCGCTATCTAAATTCTTGCAGTTATTCGAAAATATTGAAGTTACTTCAACAAAGGAAAGTAGAGCAGCTGAGCTTGCCGCACTGCCATTAGAAGAAAGATTGCAAAGACGAATAATTGATGGCGAAAAAGTTGGATTAACCGAAGATTTAAAATCCGCAATTGATTTAAAAATTCCGGCATTAGCCATCATTAATGATTATTTACTAGCTGGTATGAAAACTGTTGGGGAGTTATTCGGTAAGGGGGAGATGCAACTTCCATTCGTACTACAGTCAGCTGAAGTAATGAAATCTGCAGTTGCATACCTTGAACCATTCATTGAGAAAACTGATGATCAGGGTAGGGGCAAGATTCTGCTTGCAACCGTTAAAGGTGATGTTCATGATATTGGGAAAAATCTTGTTGACATTATTTTATCAAATAATGGTTATGACACAGTTAATATTGGTATTAAGCAAACTGTAAATCAGATTATTGATGCTGCAATAGACAATAAAGTTGATGTTATTGGGATGTCTGGCTTACTCGTTAAGTCAACAGTAATAATGAAAGAAAATTTGCTTGAGTTGGAATCAAGAGGACTTGCTGAAAAATGGCCAATTGTTTTGGGTGGTGCTGCTTTAACTAGGTCATATGTTGAACAAGATCTTAATGAAATTTTCCCAGGCACAGTCAGGTATGCAAAAGATGCATTTGAAGGTTTGAAGCTAATGGATACTTTGATGGGCATTAAACGTGGAGTTGCTGGAGTACAACTTCCACCACTAAAGGAAAGACGAACACCTCGTACTAACCGAATTGAAAGCGGTGTAATTGATTCGAAACGCAGCGATGTTGCCGATAATAATCCAGTTCCTGTGGCACCGTTCTACGGATCTAAGGTCGTAAAAGGTATTGCACTTGCTGATTATGTTGGGATGCTAGATGAAAGAGCATTATTTCTTGGGCAATGGGGGTTAAAAGGAAAAGATTTTGAAACAATGGCGCAAGATGAGGGGCGACCACAACTTCGGTCACTTTTAAATGATGTGCAATCAAATGGATGGCTAAATGCCGCAGTTGTTTATGGCTATTTCCCTTGTTACAGCGAGGGCAATGATTTAGTTGTCCTGCACCATGAGGGTGAATCAAAAGGCAAAGAACGAGTGAGATTTACTTTTCCTAGACAAAGCCGGGATCGCCGTTTATGTTTAGCAGATTTTTTCCGAAGTAAAGAAAGTGGCGAAATTGATGTCGTAAGTTTTCAATTTGTAACTATGGGGCAATCAATTAGTGATGCGATTAGTAAATTATTTAATGCTAATTTATATAGAGAGTATCTAGAGCTACATGGTCTTTCCGTGCAGCTGACTGAGTCATTGACTGAACATTGGCATGCTAGAACGCGTGAAGAGATGAAAATTGATGGAACTGATTCAAAGGATCTAAAAGATATATTTGATCAGGGTTATCAGGGATCACGCTATTCATTTGGTTACCCAGCATGTCCTGACCTTGAGCAACAATTACAGATGTGTGATTTATTGGAACCAGAACGAATTGGCATATCTTTATCTGAAGAGTTCCAGTTGCATCCAGAACAATCAACATCTTCGATTGTTTTACATCATCCTGAAGCAAAGTACTTTAACGCATCATGAGTGCAATCTTTTTTGATATGGATGGAACATTAATTGACTCAGAGCCACTGTGGCTTGAGGCTGAAATTGAGATAATGGAAGAACTTGGTTGCAATTGGGATCAGCAAGATCAGATTAATTGCTTAGGTGGACCAATTGATAAAACTGAAAACTACATGCAAGATCGCAGCAACAACATCAAACCGTTTGGATATTTTACTAAAAAACTTGATGACGTAATGGAGCAAAAGCTATCCACAAAATTGAACCTTATTCCTAATGCTTTAGAGATTATAAATGAGTGTAAAATATCTGAAATAAAAATTGCTTTGGTAACTGCAAGTTCTGGAAGGTTAATGAGGGCTGTACTTAAAAGATTTCCCGTTGGCATATTCGACACTACAGTTTCTTACGATGATGTGAAGCGATCCAAGCCAGATCCTGAGCCGTATTCACTAGCAGCAAAAACATTAGGAGTAGATATTACAAAGTGCGTCGTTCTGGAAGATTCACTCACTGGGATTCAATCTGGTTTAAGTGCAGGCGCGCAAGTTATCGGCATACCTCACCTAGTAAAAATGCCGAGTAATCCGAATTTACGAGTTGTTGAATCTTTGTCTGAAATAACTATGGATAGATTAATTACTTGGTATCCATTTCTTACAAGTAGGATCTCTGCAAATGATAGATAGAAATTTTCAATATGGTGATCGGGTTCAGTTGACCGATTCTAAAGGGAAGTTGTACTCAATTACCCTGGCAGCAGGGGCTGAATGGCATACCCATAAAGGACTTTTAAAGCATGATGAATTAGTTGGTTTACCTGAGGGATCAATCGTTGCAACAAATGGTGATTTAAAATTTCAAGCTTTTCGCCCACTACTTGCAGATTATGTTCTATCCATGCCAAGGGGAGCAACAATTGTTTACCCAAAGGATGCAGCGATGATTCTTGGAGTTGCGGATATAAAACCAGGCATAAGAGTTCTCGAAGCTGGTGTTGGATCTGGTGCGCTTAGTATTTCAATTCTGAGAGCAGTAGGAGGTACCGGATTTTTGCATTCAGTGGAGATTCGAGAAGATTTTGCGGCAATATCCAAGCAAAATGTTGAAAACTATTTTGGAAATGAACCAAGAAATTGGAAGTTAACTGTTGGTGCTTTACAAGAACAAAGTTTTGAAGCAGATTATGATCGAGTAATTTTAGACATGCTTTCACCTTGGGATTGTGTAGAAACTGCATCAAATGCACTAGTTCCGGGTGGAGTGTTTATGGCTTATGTTGCTACTACTACACAACTTTCAAAGATTGCTGAAGCAATAAAGGACTGTGGCAATTTTACTGAACCAGACTCTTCAGAAACGATTGTGCGTGGATGGCACCACGAAGGTTTGGCTGTTAGGCCACAACACAGAATGATTGGTCATACAGGATTTCTTATTTTTGCCCGCAGAATGGCGCCAGGTGTTCCAGTATTACAAAGGCGAAGGCGCCCTTCAAAAGGTTCTTACGGAGTTATTGAGTAATTAACTTACTTTAATCAGATCAACTACGAAGATTAAGGTTTCATTAGGACCAATTGCTGCACCAGCACCGGTTGCTCCGTAGCCAAGGTCAGGTGGTATTACCAATAATCTTCGTCCGCCTTCTTTCATTCCAGGAATTCCTTGTTGCCAACCTGCGATAACTCCACTCAAGGGGAATGTAGGACTCTGACCAGAATCCCATGAGGACTCAACTACGGCTCCAGTACTCCATGCCATCAACGTGTAATGAACTTCAAGAGTAGAAGTTGCTACCGCTTCTTTACCGGTTCCAACAAAAATATCTTTCTTTTCAAGTGTTTTAGGCGCTGTACCTTTACGAGCTGTGATTGTTGGCTTAGATCCTTTGGATCCACCAATCTCTGGGAGAGCGGTTGATGATGATTGGCTCTGACTAGTCATTGGTTCTACGCCTCCGTCGATGGAACAGGCTGATAATAGAAAAACAGGAGTAAAGGCAAGAAGAAATACATGAGTTTTGCGCATACCCAATCTTATCAAAGATTTTACTAATGGCTAACCTATCACCATGAGTTCCCAGAAAACTGAGCGATTAATTAACCTCACCTTGGCACTTTTAGCCACCAAGCGATATTTAACAAAATCTGAGATCTTTAAAAATGTTACCGGATATAGCGGCTCGGCTGAAACAATGGAGCGAATGTTTGAAAGAGATAAAGATGAACTTAGAAGTATGGGAATAGAGATCGATGTTAAAGCGCTGGACCCACTATTTGAGGATGACCAGGGGTATTTAATTAGGTCAGAAACATTTCAGCTAAAAGGGAATGAATTTGCTAAAGATGAGCTCCTTTACTTAACTATGGCAGCTAATTTATGGCAAAGTACAGCTCTCGGTAATGATTCAAAAGCTGCTCTGCTGAAAATTCAATCGCTAAGCGGTCCAATTGAATCCGATGTTGTCAACACTCCAGAGATCCGTGACAGTGAAAATTCATCAATGCTGGCAACGGCATTTGATGCGATTGAGTACTCCAAGATTTTAACATTTCAATACAACGGGTCTGCCCGTGTGGTTGAGCCACTTGGGATGTATACAAAGACTGGGTTTTGGTATTTGGTGGCAAAAGACGAGAATTCTTTTAAATCATTTAAACTTCTTCGCATAGAAGGAAAATTAGCTATAAGTGGCAAGCAGAATGGTTTCAAAAAACCTGAAAATTTTGATCTAATGAAATATCTAGAGAAAATGAATAAAGAGGAGTCGGTATTAGCCGAAATACTAGTCCGCAAAGAACAAGCATTTGCGCTGAGAAGTAAATACGCTGTTAGTGAGTTTGATGATGATTGGGATCTGATGGTTCTACCCTATAACTATGAACCTGAGATTATCGAAACCCTTCTTTGGTATGGTGAGAATTTATTTGTTTTAAAACCTGAAAGCCTGCGGAAATCGATAAAATATTTCTTGAAAGAGTTTATCGATGGTTGATACTGCAGCTATTCGAGCGCTTAGAACTATGGATCTTATTCCGTACATACTTGAAAACCCGGGTGTATCCATCAGAAGTTTATCTGAAAGGTTTTCTGTAACTGAAAAGCAGATTGAAAGTGATCTACAACTTGTTTTCATGTGTGGTTTGCCTGGGTATACGCCTTATGAGCTAATTGACATTATTTTTGAAGATGGCATTGTTTCAGTTATCGATCCTCAGGTATTGGATAAGCCTAGAAGATTTACTAAAAATGAACTTATTGTGATCGCTCTAGGACTCGAAATTCTTATCGGTATTGGCAGCCCTAATCCAGAGCGTAATCAAAAATTAAAAGCTCTATCAGAGAAGATTGCTAAGTTGGGTAGTAGTAACTCTGTTTCATTCACTCCTTCAGGTAACAATTCGAAATACGCTGAACTAATAGCAGAAGCGATATCTAAGCGAAGGAATATACAAATAAAATACAGCTCACTGGTGAAGGACCAGATTACCGATCGTGAAGTATCACCTCAAAGATTATATTTTATGAATGGAAATCTCTACCTCTCAGCATTTGATTATAGTAAGAAAGCAGATCGAATTTTCAAAGTGGATTTAATAGTGCAGTGTGAGATCACGGGTACTAAAAATAACGCAGCAGATGAGGAAACTAAAGAGTCATTAAGGGTTGTTCTTAAAGTTAAGAAATCGCATCGTAATTTCATTGAGCGCAATTCGTCAATTATTTCTTCAGTTACCGAAAACAAGGATTCCTTTAATGTGAATATTGACATCAGCAATATTGAGTGGATTAGGCGCAGTATTCTAAGTAATGCACCTGGGATATCAGTGGTGAGCCCAGAATCGTTAGCAAACGAAATGAGACAGATCGCCGCCTCTGTCTTAGCCCTATATCAGGCTGAATAATCAAATAGGGTAGGATTTAAGCATGAACTCACTTAAACCATGGCACTTACTTGTATTAGCAGTTGTGTTTGTAATCCTTTTTGGATCAAAGCGTCTACCAGATTCAGCTAGATCTCTTGGCAGGTCACTTCGTATTTTTAAGAGTGAGGTACGAGAGATGAACAAAGAGGATTCAGCAGGGGATAAAAAAACAGATCCAAACTCTGACAAGTAATATTTATGAGTAAACGCCGTGGCAACAAGATGCCACTGCTAGATCATGTTCGCGAATTTCGTGATCGCTTAATAAGGTCTTCAATAGCTGTCTTTCTAGGATCGATCGGCGGCTGGGTTTTTTATCAAGAAATAATTAGATTGCTTACGCTTCCATTTTGTGATCTTGGTAGTACAACTTCACCTGTAAACGGAAAGTGCGGAGATCTTTATGTTAATGGAATTCTTGGCCCTTTCAATCTACAGGTAAAGATTGCATTATTAACTGGAGTAATTGCTTCTGCACCCGTTTGGATCTATCAATTGTGGGCTTTTATTACACCAGCATTGCATAAAAAAGAGAAAAGAGTCACTGTTACATTTGTTTTAGTAGCAACTCCCTTGTTTATGACTGGAGCATTTCTTGCTTATTTAATTTTGCCTCACACTGTCAATGTGCTTCTTGGTTTTACACCAGATAATCTAGGAAATTTGGTTAGATTTGATGAGTATTTAGACTTTGTACTAAGGCTCATCTTGATATTTGGAATAGCATTTGTTCTACCTTTATTTTTAGTGGCCTTAAATCTTCTCGGAGCATTATCTGGGAGGGCGATTCTTAAGCCTTGGCGTCTCGCCGTATTCCTTTGTTTTCTATTTACAGCAACCTTCACACCAACTCCAGACCCAGTAACAATGACTTTATTAGCTATACCACTTTGCCTTCTATATTTCCTAAGCGGGCTTTTTGCATTACTAGTTGATAAACGACGTGGTCGTGGGAATGATAATGAGAGTAGATTGACTGCAATCGAAAAGCCTGAAGAGATCTGAAATGTGGCTTGTAGTCGCAAACTCCAGCGCAGGAAAAGGCAATGCAAACACTCTTTCCAGAGAATTTTTGAATTTATTAAGTATTAATAAGTTAGAAAGTAAGTTAATAGATTGCAATACTTTTGAAGAAACAAATGCTCAGCTTCAGGCTGCAATTGAATCTAAACAATATAAATACTTAATTGCCGTAGGCGGGGATGGTTTAGTTAATCTCTGCTTGCAAAAGGTTGCAGAGAAAGAGATTGTGCTTGGCGTTATTCCTACTGGAACTGGTAATGATTTTGCTAGGGCAGTTGGTTTTTTTGGAAAAAGTGTTAATGAAATATTTGCAATTATTACAAAGAGTGCCCCGGAAAAGATTGATCTTGGTCGTATCGAAACTAAATCTGGTAGCAGATGGTTCGTTCAGGTTTTAAGCACAGGTTTTGATGCAGTTGTTAATTCAGTAGCTAACCAAATGAGATGGCCAAAAGGTAGATCTAAATACACAATTGCAACTATCAGAGTTCTATCAAGATTCAAGCAAATTGGTTTTAAAATACAAATTGATGACCAGATTCTTGATCAAGATGTCATGCTTCTATGTGTAGCAAATGGGGAGAGCTATGGTGGAGGAATGAGGATATGTCCTGGAGCATCAAATTCTGATGGAGTATTCGATATTTTGGTTGTTAGGCCGGTAAGTAGAATAGTTTTACTTACAATCTTCCCTAAAGTATTTAATGGAAAACATCTTCCTCATCCTAAGATCGATCTATATCATGGCAGAAAAGTAAAATTATCAGGATCAGCTCTTGCTTATGCAGATGGTGAGTTTGTTTCAGATTTGCCGCTAGAAGTTTCTAATGTCCCGAAAGCACTTACTACCTGGTTGGCGCAATGAATCTATCACCCTCTGAGAATTATGCTCGTGCTAAAACAGTAGGGAAATTTCCGAAAACTAATAAATTTGCTGAAGGATTTCCTTTTGAATTAGACCAGTTTCAAATTGAGGCATGTCATGCATTAGAAAAGGGAAAAGGTGTTTTAGTTGCTGCTCCTACCGGAGCTGGCAAAACGATTGTTGGTGAGTTTGCAGTTGATTTAGTAATCAATTCAGGTGGGAAATGCTTTTATACAACTCCAATTAAGGCCCTGTCCAATCAGAAATTTATGGAATTAACTTCTAAGTATGGTGAATCAAAAATTGGTTTGCTCACGGGAGACACGTCTATAAATTCAGAAGCACAGATTGTTGTAATGACTACTGAAGTATTGCGAAATATGATCTATGCAAATTCTCAAACTATTAATGATCTTAAGTATGTTGTTATGGATGAGGTCCATTATCTTGCAGATAAATTTAGAGGGGCGGTCTGGGAGGAGATCTTGATCCACCTTTCAGATGCTGTGCAGGTGATCTCGCTATCTGCAACAGTTTCTAACGCAGAGGAATTCGGTGAGTGGCTACAAACTGTTCGGGGTGAAACTGAGGTAATTGTTAGTGAAATAAGGCCAGTTCCACTTTATCAGCATGTTTTATTTGGAAATAGACTTTTAGATTTATTTGGCGAGAATCAGAAGCTAAATCCTGAATTAACCAGATTAGAACGGGATTCTTATCGCCAGGTAAGAGGAAATTGGCGCGATAAGGCCAAGGGACCTAAACAACTTACCCGCGCAGAAATCGTTGAAAAACTTGATCGAGAAGGTTTGCTTCCTGCAATTACGTTCATTTTTTCCCGCAACAACTGTGATGCGGCAGTTAGGCAATGCTTGGCAGCAGGCTTGCGACTTACCAATTCGGAAGAACGTTCAGAGATTCGTTCAGTAATTGCTCGTAACATGAAAAATTTAGCTGAAGAAGACTTAGTTGTTCTTGGTTACTACGAGTGGGCAGACGCATTAGAGCGGGGTATTGCTGCTCATCATGCTGGATTACTGCCAGCATTTAAAGTGACTGTTGAAGAATTATTTCAAAGGGGCTTAGTAAAAGCTGTTTTTGCAACTGAAACTTTAGCTCTAGGAATTAATATGCCGGCTAGAACTGTGGTTCTAGAAAAATTAAGTAAATGGAATGGTGAAGGACATGTTGCGGTTTCACCCGGTGAATACACTCAATTAACTGGCAGAGCAGGCCGACGCGGAATTGATATTGAAGGTAATGCAGTCATACTTTGGGGAAATGAATTGGATTCAACATCGGTAGGTGGTCTTGCCTCAACACGTACTTATCCGCTGAAGAGCTCATTTAAACCTACCTACAACATGAGCATTAATCTTATTTCGCAATTTGGGTCAGATAGGGCAAGAACATCTCTTGAATCCTCACTGGCACAGTTTCAGGCCGATAAAGCAGTTGTGGGATTAGCGAAACAAATAAGAAAAAATGAGATAGCCAGGGATTCCTTGTTTATAGAAGCAAAATGTCATTTAGGTGATTTCATTCAGTACTCACAATTCCGAGCTGATATTAAGAAGTTGGAAAGTGATAGTAAAAAAAATAGGAAGAAGCGAGTGGCAATTGAGGAAGAGATCGCAACTATAAGGCGAGAAATGAAATTTCATCCATCTCATAGTTGTCCAGATAGAGAAAATCACTCAAGAGTTGCGGAAAGAGCCCAGCGCCTACAACGAGAGATCGATGGCTTAACTGAGCGAATAAATAGCCGCACTAATGTTATTGCTAAGCGTTTTGATCGTATAAAAATTATTCTGGATAAGTTCGGGTATATCAATAATGATGAGATCGCTAAATCTGGCAAAATGCTTGCAAAAATATATGGTGAAACTGATCTACTGATCGCAGAATCAATCCAGTCAGGTGTTTTTGCAAATTTAACTCCAGCAGATCTTGTTTCAGTTATTTCAAGCTGCATTTATGAATCACGAAATGATGAAGCAGCAAAAGTTCCAAGAGGTGAAATCCAGATAGCTCTAGCCGCTATCACTAAAATTTACGGCAAGATTCATGACGCAGAAAGTGATCTAAACCTAGAGCCTATGCGTGCGCCCGATTTTGGATTTTGTTGGGCTTCGCATAAGTGGGCTAGTGGGCATTCACTGACCTCTATTTTAAAGGGGAGTGATTTAACCGTAGGGGATTTTGTCAGATCAATGAAACAAATAATAGACCTGCTTCGCCAATTGCGATCAGCTGCACCTGAATTGCAAAACGTTATTGATGAATCGTTGAAGAAGATAGATCGCGGAGTTATTGCATACGCGGGTGCTGCCGTATGACGTTAATGCTTTTAGATAGCGCATCTCTTTGGTATCGAGCATATTTTGGTATGCCAGACACTTTGATTTCACCTTCTGGCATGCCGGTTAATGCAATTCGTGGTTATCTCGATATGACCTCAAGATTACTAGTTAAGTACAAACCAGATCGCTTAGTTGCCTGCCTGGAAGGGGATTGGCGGCCTTCATGGCGAGTTGAGTTGTTTCCTGATTATAAATTAAACAGAGTAGATGATAAAGGAGAGGAGGACGAGCCAGATACCTTAGGTCCGCAGATTCCGATCTTACTCGATGTGTTAGATGCATTGGGTATTGCAATGGTTGGCGTTGATGATTATGAAGCAGATGACTTAATGGCAACTTTTAGCGTTAAGCAACAAGGGCCGATAAGAATTGTCACAGGTGATCGAGATTTATTTCAGTTAGTTGATGATAAGCGAGATGTGAAGATTGTTTATCTTGCCAAAGGAATCTCTAACCATGATTTAGTAGATTTACAATGGATAAACGACAAGTATCAAATACCGGGAGATCGATATGCATTATTTGCGATGATCCGAGGAGATTCATCCGATGGTCTTCCGGGTATAAGAGGTATTGGCGAAAAGGGAGCTGCGAATATCGCAAATCAATTTTCATCTTTGGGAGAAGTAATGAAAGCAGCGGAAGATGGCGATGAACGTCTAACTGTAAGTATCAGAAAAAAATTGCTCGAAAGTGCTGCCTATGCTGCTATCGCACCAAAGCTTGTTAGTTGCGCTCTTGATGTTTCTATTCCTCAGATGGAAATATCAATGCCACTTAAACCTAAATCAATGAAAAAAATCGAGGATTTGAAGGAAGAGTACGGATTAGGCGCAAGTATTGATCGTATCGTTAGCGCTCTTGGCTGGTTTTAATGCAATACTTCTTGAGTTTGATCTTTGGACTTATTACAGCAGCAGCATTTGAGCCAGTTGCTTTTTGGCCTGCAGCATTAATTGGGCTCGGTGGTTGGTACTACTTATTGGTAACTGCGAATTTAAGATCAAGAATATTTATTTCATATCTTTATGGACTTACTTTATTGCTAACGGTGCAACATTGGACTGGAATATACGTAGGAAACACGCCATG
>Ga0214921_10003365_pt1 | contig 24552 bp, 22 predicted proteins | sample LL1505_MetaG_FD_177992 | JGI IMG/M metagenome (GOLD analysis project Ga0214921, IMG submission 177992) | Freshwater microbial communities from Lake Lanier, Atlanta, Georgia, United States - LL-1505 | ecosystem: Environmental > Aquatic > Freshwater > Lake | place: USA: Georgia | collected...
ACCAAAGACTTTGCCCCTATCTCCATGGCGGCTTGGGGCACCCTCATGCTGGTGGCCAACCCCAAAACCGGCATTAAAACGGTAGACGATTTGACCAAGCAATCCAAGTCCAAACCCGGCAGCGTGACCTTTGGCTCACCAGGTGTGGGCACGCCACACCACATGGCCATGGAGCTGTTCAAGTCTCAAACCCAGCTGTTTATGCTGCATGTGCCTTACCGTGGCACCGCAGGCTATACCCAAGACTTATTGGCGGGCGAAATCCAAGTGGGTTTTTTGCCCGTACATGTGGCGCAGGGCATGGTCAGTGCAGGCCGTTTGAATGCCTTGGCCGTGGGCAGCCCCAGACGCAATCCCGTAGCCCCCAACGTGCCAACCTTTGGTGAGTTGGGTATCAAAGGGGTAGAGGTGGACATGTGGTATGCCTTTTATGCTCCGGCCAAAACTCCACAGCCTGTGGTTCAGCGCCTCAACGCTGAAATTGTGGCCATCATGCGTACCCAAGAAGTTCGAGACATTTTGGCCAAAGGCGGTATGGATGCAAGCTTTTCCACCATGGATGAACTGCGCTTGATAACCCAGCAAGACTACCCGCGTTGGGGCGACGTGATCCGCCGCAACGGCATCATTGCGGACTGAGTTTTCCTTGTTTTTGACCTGTATCAAGTCCAATTAGTCTTTTTGCCTTGAAATTACGTTGACCACCCAAAAGTGGTGAGCAATCGGAGAATTTCATGCGACTCGACAAATTGACCACTCAGTTTCAGGAGGCCTTGAGCGAGGCTCAAACCCTTGCTCTTGGCCGAGACCATGCCTACATTGAGCCTGCCCACGTGCTGACTGCGATGCTGCAGCAGCCTGATGGACCCAAGGCCTTATTGCAGCGCACAGGCTTGCCCATTTCGGGTTTGTTGTCCGTTGCTGAAGCAGCCATGAGAAAACTACCCCAAGTGCAGGGGCATGAACAGGTGCAAGTCGGCCGTGATTTGGTCTCCTTGCTGCAAGCCTGTGAAAAAGAAGCCATGAAACGGTCGGACCAGTTTGTGGCCAGCGAGTTGTTTTTCTTGGCCTTGGCCGACAGCAAAAGTGAGTTTGCAGAGGCTGTTCGCGGCCAAGGTCTCAACCGTAAGGTATTGGATGCGGCCATTGAGCAAGTGCGCGGCGGTCAAAAGGTCGATTCCGCTGAATCTGAAGGTCAGCGCGAAGCCTTGAGCAAATTCACCCTGGATTTAACCGAGCGCGCCCGTTCCGGAAAGCTTGACCCGGTGATTGGACGAGATGACGAAATACGCCGGGCAATTCAGGTGTTGCAACGGCGCAGTAAAAACAATCCGGTCTTGATTGGTGAGCCGGGCGTGGGCAAAACCGCCATTGTGGAAGGCTTAGCCCAGCGCATTGTCAATGGCGAAGTGCCCGAGTCCTTGCGAGACAAGCGCGTTCTGGTTCTGGATATGGCCGGTCTTTTGGCAGGTGCCAAATACCGCGGCGAATTTGAAGAGCGCTTGAAGGCTGTACTTAAGGAAGTGGCCCAAGATCAGGGTCGCATTATTTTGTTTATTGACGAACTCCACACCATGGTGGGGGCAGGCAAGGCCGAAGGGGCCATAGACGCAGGCAACATGCTCAAGCCCGCCTTGGCCCGGGGCGAACTGCACTGCATTGGTGCCACCACACTGGATGAGTACCGCAAATACATAGAAAAAGACGCCGCTCTTGAGCGCAGATTTCAAAAGGTCTTGGTCGGCGAACCCACTGTGGAGCAGACCATTGCCATTTTGAGGGGTCTGCAAGAGAAGTACGAGGTGCACCACGGTGTGGACATCACCGACCCCGCCATCGTGGCGGCGGCAGAGCTCAGCCATCGGTACATCACCGACCGATTTTTGCCGGACAAAGCTATTGACCTTATCGACGAAGCAGCAGCCAAAATCAAAATTGAGATTGACTCCAAGCCCGAGGTCATAGACAAACTTGACCGCCGTTTGATCCAGCTGCAAATTGAGCGCGAGGCCATTAAAAAAGAAACCGATGAAGCATCACAAAAGCGATTGGGCTTGTTGGAAGCAGAAATTGAAAAACTCCGTCGCGAAGCGGCTGACCTTGAAGAAATATGGCGCTCTGAAAAAGCCCAAGCGCAAGGCGGCCAGCATGTGCGTGAGGAAATTGAAAAGCTCAAACTCAAAATTGAAGAGCTCACCCGAAAAGGTGATTTCAATAAGGTGGCAGAGCTGCGCTATGGCAGGTTGCCTGAGCTAGAAAAGCAATTGCACGAAGCACAGGCCTTAGAGAGTGGTCAAGACGAGGTCAGCGGCCTTAGGCTGCTCAGGACCCAAGTGGGGGCAGAAGAAATTGCCGAGGTGGTGTCGCGCGCCACAGGTATCCCCGTATCCAAAATGATGCAGGGCGAAAAGGACAAGCTGTTGCAAATGGAGCAAAAGCTGCATGACCGCGTGGTGGGGCAAGACGAAGCCATTTTGGCAGTGTCCAACGCCATTCGCCGATCTCGTTCCGGCTTGTCAGACCCCAATCGACCCACAGGTTCGTTTTTGTTCTTGGGTCCCACGGGTGTGGGTAAAACTGAGCTGTGCAAAGCCTTGGCTGGATTTTTGTTTGACAGTGTCGACCATTTGGTTCGCATTGACATGAGTGAATTTATGGAAAAACACTCTGTAGCCCGATTGATTGGGGCTCCTCCGGGTTATGTGGGTTACGAGGAGGGCGGATATCTGACCGAGGCGGTGCGGCGCAAACCCTATTCGGTTTTGTTGCTCGACGAGATGGAGAAGGCACACCCCGATGTGTTCAATATATTGCTGCAGGTGCTGGACGATGGTCGCCTGACTGATGGACAGGGCAGAACGGTGGATTTTAAAAACACGGTCATCGTGATGACCAGCAACATTGGCTCCCACCTGATTCAGTCTATGGTGGGGCAGCCCTATGAAGACATTAAAGATGCGGTATGGGGTGAACTCAAAAACCATTTCCGCCCAGAGTTTCTAAACCGCATAGATGAGACGGTGGTGTTCCACGGATTGAGCGCTCAGCACATTGCCTCTATTGCATCGATTCAACTCAAGGGGCTCAAAGACCGCTTGTTCAAAATGGACCTGAACTTACAGGTATCCGATGCGGCAATTGCTGAACTGGCCAAGGTGGGCTTTGACCCCGTGTTTGGTGCGCGGCCGCTCAAGCGCGCTATTCAGCAGCGCATTGAAAACCCTCTGTCCAAAATGCTGCTTGAAGGCGCTTTTTTGCCTAAAGACGAAATTTCGGTCAAGGTGGATCCCATTCTGGCGCCAGGGCAGTTCCATTTTGAGGCGGTTCGGACCTCTTAGGGGCATCAGGATCACATCGTTAACATAAGGGGGATGAGTACCCCCTTTACATTTTCATCCTCCCCCGCACCCTTCAAGCAAGATGCCCAAGTGATTGGGCTTGTGGGCATGGCGCATGCGTCTTCCCACTTTTCGCATCTATTGTTGCCTTTGGTCTTTCCACTGTTTGTTAAAGAATTTGGCTTGTCATACGGAGAGCTGGCTTTTTTGACGACCATCTTCTTCGCCTTGTCTGGATCTATACAGGCGCTGTCGGGTTGGGCGGTTGACCGTTGGGGAGCATTGACTGTCATGTACGCCTCACTCTCGCTCTTTGCGGGGGCTTGTGTGGTGGCCAGTATGTCTGAGGGCTATCTCGGTTTGCTGGCGGCCGCAGTTTTTTTTGGCTTGGGGAATGCACCGTTTCATCCGATTGATTTCACTATTTTGAATCAGCGGGTCTCGCAAGCGCGCCTGGGCCACGCATTCAGCGTGCACGGGCTCACAGGGAATTTGGGTTGGGCGGTGGCACCTTTGTTTATGGTGGGTTTGGGCGGGGTTATCGGCTGGCGTGGTGCTTACTTGGCTAGTGCGGTGCTATTTGTCTTTATTGCCTTGTGCCTCTTTGTAAACCGGCACAAGCTCAGCACCCAAATCATGGCCAAAACTGAACGTGTACAGGCGTCACAACATTTCTCCTACTTAAAGTTGCCAGTGATTTGGTTTTGCTTTGGTTTTTTTCTGCTCTCTACAGTGATTCTTTCAGTGGTGCAAAACTTTTCAGTGCCTCTGTTGCAAACCCTGCATCACGTCAGCCTGGAGGCGGCTACCCTGACGCTTAGTGCTTATATGGTGTGCGCCGGCGTAGGCATTGTGGTGGGTGGCTTTGTTGCGAGCCAGGCTGCCGCATACACCGATCGGGTAGTGGCAACTTGCATGGTAGTGGGGGCCGCCATGTTGATGTGGTGTGGCTCGGGTTGGTTAGGCGCCGAGGGCACTATGGTGGTGTTGGCTCTGACGGGGTTTGCCATAGGAATTGGCAGCCCCTCTCGGGATTTGATGGTCAAGCAAGTGACCCCAAAAGGCGCTACTGGGCGGGTTTATGGCTTGGTGTACTCTGGGTTTGATGTGGGCTTTGCATTGGCGCCCTTGGCGTTTGGGGTGCTGATGGACAAAGCCTGGTACAGCGAAATATTTTTTGTGGTGGCCATGGTCCTGTTGTGCGCCATGGGTGCGGCCTTGGCAGTTGGACACCGCATTTCAAGATGAAGAGGAGGCCTTCATGACAATCAGTACTCCAAGCCATCGCATGGCAGGTCACTTGCTTGTGGAGTGTTTGGTTGCCCAAGGGGTCGACATTGCTTTTGGGGTGCCAGGCGAAAGCTATTTAGCCGTTTTGGATGGATTTCATGAACATAGTGAAGATATCAAGTTTGTGATCAACCGCCAAGAGGGGGGTGCAGCCTATATGGCAGAGGCCTATGGCAAGTTAACGGGCAGGCCGGGTGTGTGCCTCGTGACCCGGGGTCCAGGCGCAACCAACGCTTCGATTGGTCTGCACACAGCTTTTCAAGATTCCACTCCCATGGTGTTGTTGGTGGGCGATGTGGCCAGCCACACGCGGGATCGTGAGTCGTTTCAAGAAATGGACTTCAGCGCATTTTTTGGTCCGGCAACCAAAGGCTTGGCCAAACGTGTGGAGCGTATAGACGACCCCAACCGCATTCCGGAATACATTGCCCGAGCCTTTGCAACGGCCCTGCATGGCCGTCCCGGACCGGCGGTGCTGGTTCTGCCTGAAGACATGTTGACGCAGCAAGTTGAGATGACGGCACATACTGCCCCTCTGCCACAAGTGGAGCCTTTGGAAACTTGGATGGCGCCTGGCGCGCTTCAGGAAGTCCGCGGGCATTTGCTCAAAGCCCAAAAGCCAATGGTGATTGTGGGCGGTGGCGGCTGGACACCGCAGGCTGCTCAAGCTATGCAACGTTTCGCTGAAAACTGGAAACTGCCAGTAGCCAATGCCTTTAGGTTTCAAGACACTTTTGACAACCTCCATCCCCAATATGCAGGCGATGTCGGCTTGGCCATCAATCCCAAGCTGGCCAAACGCATTCAGGAGTCGGATCTCTTGCTTGTGTTGGGCGCTCGTTTGGGTGAAATCACCACAGGTGGGTACGACATGCTCAAGCCTCCTAGGTTGTCTCAAAAACTGATTCACATCATGGCCGGTGCCGAAGAGTTACAGCGTGTCTTTTTTGCAGACGTGGCCATACATGCTTCTATGAATGCCGCAGCGCGTTCTTTAGAAACCCTCCATGCGCCCGCCGAATTGGCTTATGCCGCTTGGACACAAGCATGCCACCTAGATTATTTGAGTAATTTGGTACCCCAAGCCTTGCCTGGCCCCATGGATATGGCTTCGGTGGTGAAGTGTTTGCAACACCACTTGCCCTCAAATGCGGTTCTAAGTAATGGCGCTGGAAATTTTGCAAGTTGGCTGCATCGGTTTTATCAGTACCCGGGCTTGGCTAAGGGGGTGAAGACCCAGTTGGCACCTACCAACGGCTCTATGGGCTACGGCGTGCCCGCCGGTATAGCCGCTGCATTGGCAAGCAATAGATTGGTCGTGACTTTGACGGGCGACGGCGACTTTCTAATGAACGGCCAAGAGTTGGCCACTGCCGTTCAGTTTGGCGCCAAAACCATCGTGATTTTGCTCAACAACGGCATGTACGGCACCATCCGCATGCACCAAGAGCGAGAATTTCCCACCCACGTCAGCGGCTCACAGCTTCAAAACCCAGACTTTGCAGCGCTGGCTAAAGCTTATGGGTATGCAGGTGTCAAGGTTCGGGAAACTGCGGAGTTTGAACCAGCTTTGCTGTCTGCATTGGCCCGGCCAGAGGGCACGCTGATTGAGATTTTGTTGGATCCAGAAGTCATCACTACTCGAGGCACACTGCAGTCCATCACTCAAGCCGCTTTGGATCGACAGCAAAAGACTTCCTGAAGTAAAAAGAGCCGACATTTGTCGGCTCTTTTTTGTTGCTACTCCGCTAATTTGAGCGTGTAACAAGCAGATACAACTTATTTGAGGTGCTTGCCGATCAGGCCAGCCATTTCAAACATAGAAACCTGCGCTTTGCCAAACACTTCTTTAAGTTTGGCATCTGCATTGACCATGCGCTTGTTGGCTTCATCTTGCAGCTTGTGCTTCTTGATGTACACCCACATTTTGCTCACGACTTCAGTGCGCGGCAGTGGTGCAGCTCCCACAATAGCAGCCAAAGCTGGGCTGGGGGTCAAAGCCTTCATGAACGCCGCATTGGGAGTGCGTTTGGTTGCAGTAGCTTTTTTAACAGCTACTTTTTTTGCTGGTGCCACTTTTTTTACAGCGGCCTTTTTTGCTGGTGCCTTCTTTGCAGTTGCCATAGATTTTTTCCTTCGTAGTTGGTTGTGACAAACAAGCTCAAAACTTGAATGTGTCATGAATCCTAATGGAGAACATGGTCAATTCAAAGGGAGTCCTAATATTTTTCCCTCTGAATTGTTGTTTTTCAAATGGGTTGAATCGTTTTTGTAATGCGAAATATAAAATGCTGCATTGCAAAATTTTTTCTCGGTATGAGATGTGAAATCTCACTATTCAAAAATATTTTCGTAAGTAATTGAATTTAAATGATTTATTTTTTCTATTATGCAAGACCTGATGGACGCACATGAATGCCGTATGCGCTTACAGTAATCGGGTCATGTATGCATGATCCAATTCATTGTTTTTAAAAGTAGTTATGACCACCAAACTCAATGTCCTGATTCTTGGGGCTTCTTACGGCTCATTACTGGCGACCAAGATTTTGTTGGCGGGGCACGATGTGAGTTTGGTTTGTACTCAAAGTACTGCAGACCTCATCGCTATCAATGGCACTCGTGTTCGATTTCCAGTCAAGGGTTTAGATCATCTTGTGGAGGTGGATTCAAGGCAGCTCAAAGGTCAGCTTCGAGCCCTGACACCCCAGCAGGTTCGCCCAGATGACTTCGATATGGTTTGTTTGGCCATGCAAGAGCCCCAGTACGGCGCACCGGGTATTCGGGAGCTGATGCACTCCATTGCGGCTTGCAAGTTGCCTTGCCTTTCGATCATGAATATGCCACCTTTACCTTTTCTACAGCGCATGGGGCAGTTGTCGGTGCAAAAGTTGAACGAGTGTTATCGAGACCCAGATGTTTGGAGCGGCTTTGACCCGCGCGTGGTCACCTTGTGCAGTCCAGACCCGCAGGCGTTTCGTCCCAGTTCACAAGAGCCGCATGTATTGCAAGTGGGATTGGCAACCAATTTCAAGGCCGCATGTTTTGATGACGAAGCGTCTAACGGCATTTTGTTTCAGCTCGAGCAGGACATTGCTCAAGCGAAGTGGCTAGACACATCGCAAGAAGTCAGCCAAGAGGTGGACTTGCCTGTCAAGTTAAAAGTTCATCGCTCCATTTACGTGCCCTTGGCCAAGTGGTGCATGCTCATGACGGGCAACTACCGTTGCGTTTTGCCCCAAGAGATTTGCTCCATTCAAAACGCCGTGCATCAAGATTTGGTCTTGTCAGAGTCCATTTACAAATGGGTGGAGCACATTTGCTTTATGTTAGGAGCTGCTCCGACTGACATGGTGCCTTTTGAAAAGTACGCATTGGCCACTCAGTCATTGCTCAAACCCTCTTCTGTGGCCCGTTCGCTTGCTGCTGGAGCCGTGGATGTGGAGCGGTTAGATCGATTGGTCCAGCTCATTGCGCAAGAGTTGGGCTTGGACCCGTCCCCCGCTACCCATACGGTCAACTGTGTGAACGGATGGTTAGAGCGCAACAATGCTGAACAGGCAATGTCAAGCCAAGCAGAGTTGGCACTTTAAGGCCAGAAGCATCCTTGACACAGGCTTTCCCTTGGCTTGTCAGTGCTTTTCCAAGCCTGAAATTTATGGCCCACAGGGGTTGAAGCGTTAAAATCAACAGCAAGTTATGGGCGCGGTAATTGCCGCGCTTTTTGTTTTTGTTGATGCAATCGATTCATTCATCCGCCACTTATTACCTTTATTTATGGTTCAAATCACCCTTCCAGATGGCGCACAGCGTGATTTTTCAGGTCCGGTTGCGGTTTCCGAGGTGGCGGCCTCTATTGGCGCAGGCCTTTCCAAAGCTGCATTAGCTGGCAAGGTGGATGGAAAGTTGGTGGACAACAGCTTTGTGATCAATAACAACAGCAATGTGTCCATCATCACCGCCAAAGACGCAGAAGGCTTAGAAGTGATTCGGCATTCCACGGCGCATCTGTTGGCGTATGCGGTCAAAACCATGTTCCCAGAGGCTCAGGTCACTATTGGCCCGGTCATTGAGCATGGTTTTTATTACGACTTCGCATACAAGAGGCCTTTCACGCCTGAAGACCTCCTTGCCATAGAAAAGAAAATGCAAGAGCTTGCCAATCAGGACGAGCCTGTGGTGCGCCGTGTGTTGCCTAGGGATGAGGCAGTGACGTATTTCAAGTCTTTGGGCGAGCATTACAAAGCTGAAATCATTGCCAGTATTCCTACTAACGTGGAAGTTAGCCTCTACCGAGAGGGGTCTTTTGAAGACTTATGCCGTGGCCCGCACGTGCCCAGCACAGGCAAGCTCAAGCATTTCAAGCTGATGAAGGTGGCGGGTGCGTACTGGCGAGGTGATCAAAACAACGAGCAGTTGCAGCGCATTTACGGCACAGCTTGGGCGACCAAAGATGAGTTGCAGCAGTATTTGACGCAGCTTGAAGAAGCTGAAAAGCGTGACCATCGCAAGTTGGGCCGTGAGCTTGATTTGTTCCACATCGACGAACATGCGCCTGGCTTGGTCTTTTGGCACCCCAATGGTTGGGTTTTGTGGCAACAAGTGGAGCAGTACATGCGCAAGGTATACCGCGATAACGGTTACCAAGAGGTCAAAGGTCCACAGGTCATTGACAAAGCACTCTGGGAAAAAACCGGGCATTGGGACAAGTACCGCGAGAACATGTTCACCACTGAAAGTGAAAAGCGTGACTTTGCCCTCAAGCCTATGAATTGTCCTGGCCACATCCTGATTTACAAACAGGGGCTTAAGAGCTACCGCGATTTACCTTTGAGATACGGTGAGTTTGGCCAGTGCCACCGTAATGAGCCCAGCGGCGGTTTGCACGGCATCATGCGCGTGCGGGGGTTCACACAAGACGACGGGCATATTTTTTGTACCGAAGATCAAATATTGCCTGAGTGCGTGCACTTCACTTCTTTACTGCAGCAGGTCTACCGCGATTTTGGGTTCCACAGCATCATTTACAAGGTGGCCACAAGGCCCGAGCAGCGAATTGGCTCGGATGAAATTTGGGACAAGGCAGAACACGCGCTAATTCAAAGTCTTAAAGCCTCTGGTTGCGAGTTTGAAATTTCTCAGGGCGATGGTGCCTTTTATGGTCCGAAAATTGAATACACCCTTAAAGATGCGATTGGCCGCCAGTGGCAGTGCGGTACCATTCAGGTGGACTTTTCCATGCCCGAGCGCTTGGATGCGGAATACGTGGGCGAGGACGGTGGCCGTCACCGCCCAGTCATGCTGCACCGTGCCATTGTGGGCAGCTTGGAGCGCTTTATTGGCATCTTGATTGAAGAGCATGCTGGGGCTTTGCCTACATGGCTCGCTCCGGTGCAGGTGGTGGTACTCAATATCACCGATGCACAGGCTGATTACTGTCGTGAATTGGTTGAAACCCTTAAGAAATCATTGCCAAATCAAGAGCTTAGAGTGATTTCAGATCTGCGTAACGAAAAAATTACGTATAAAATACGCGAGCACTCTTTGCAAAAGCTCCCATATATTTTGGTGGCTGGTGATAAAGAGAAAGCAGCCGGTGCCGTTGCGGTACGCGCCCGAGGAAATAAAGACCTTGGAGTGATGTCGGTAAATGAGTTTGTTCAAACCCTCATTCAAGACATCACCAGCAAATCAGTCAACTAACCTTGTTTTTTGTCAACAGATGTTGGGTCAATATCTGTTTTTGGGCTACGCTTTTTGTGGCAAATATTGAAGGAACCAAACCATCGTTACTGAAATTCGAGACCGTCGTCAGCGCGAAGAACGCAAACATCGCTTGAATCGGGAGATACCCGCCACTGAAGTCCGCATCACCGGACCTGACAATGAACCCATGGGGGTAGTCAGTATTTTCGAGGCCTTGCGCTTGGCCGGTGAAATGGATGTGGATTTGGTAGAAATTGCCCCTATGGCAACGCCTCCCGTCTGTCGTTTGATGGACTATGGCAAGTTCAAGTACCAAGAACAAAAAAAGGCAGCCGACGCCAAATCGAAGCAAAAAGTTATCGAGGTTAAAGAGATTAAGTTCCGTCCGGGGACGGATGATGGCGACTACAACATCAAGTTGCGCAATATCAAGCGCTTTCTTGAAGAGGGTGACAAATGCAAAATTACCCTCCGTTTTAGGGGCCGAGAAATTACGCACCAAGAAATTGGTTTGGCCTTGTTGCAGCGCATGCGAGACGACTTGGCCGATTTGATTGTGGTGGAGCAGTTTCCAAAACTAGAGGGTCGTCAGATGATCATGATGATTGCTCCAGGTAAGAAAAAAGGCGGTGGAGGCTCAGCTCCTAAGCCTGTACCTGATAAGGTGGATGCACCGGTGCCCTGAAGGCGGTGCACCCAAAGGGTTGTGAAAAACGGGGTTGGTTGCCCTGTTTGGAGCAAAATGAAAGGCTCAGCCTTTCAACAAGTGGCTCGGGGCCATCAAGACTGTCACAAATTGTGGCAGCGCCTCACGAGCACAAACTAAAAGGAGCAGTTATGCCCAAAATGAAAACCAAAAGCAGCGCGAAAAAGCGTTTTCGTGTTCGTCCAGGTGGTACGGTCAAACGTGGTCAAGCCTTCAAGCGTCACATCCTGACCAAAAAGACCACCAAAAACAAGCGCCAGTTGCGTGGATCGGTGGCGGTTCATGAGACCAATATGGGTCACATGGCTCAAATGCTTCCCGGCATGGGCATTTAATTTAACGACGAACAAGGAGAACTTATATGCCTCGCGTCAAACGTGGTGTCACGGCAAGAGCCCGTCACAAAAAAGTATTAGCACTCGCAAAAGGTTTCCGCGGCCGCCGCGGCAATGTCTTCCGCATCGCCAAAGAAGCGGTGATGAAGGCTGGGCAATACGCCTATCGCGACCGCCGTACCAAAAAACGTGTATTTCGCCAGCTTTGGATTGCACGTATCAACGCCGCAGCGCGTCAATGCGGCATGACCTACAGCCAATTTGCCAACGGCCTGAAAAAATCTCAAATTGAGGTTGACCGTAAAATGTTGGCCGACCTGGCTGTTCATGACATGGCTGCATTTGCTGGCATCGTGGCGCAAGTCAAAGCCAAAATGGCTGTTGTTTGAGTACACCGCCTTTTGATAAGGGCTAAAGCTTTCATTGGAGCTTTAGCCCTTTTTACTCATACTCGGTAATTACATGAATGAGTTGGATGAAGTTGTTCACAAAGCTTCTGTAGAGTTTGTTCAAGCTTTAACGCCTGCAGACTTGGAGAACGCCAAAGCCCGTTATTTGGGCAAATCGGGCGTCATGACCGACCTCATGAGGGGGCTGGCTGCACTTGGCCCTGAGGACAAAAAATCCAGAGGCGCACAAATCAACAAAGCCAAGCAAGCCATTGAAGCGGCTTTGAATGACCGCCGTCAGGCTTTGGCGGACCTTGAGCTGCAAACACAACTCCAAGCCGAGGCGTTGGATGTCACGTTACCCGGTCGGCAGCGCGGGGTTGGCGGTCTGCATCCTGTGTCTTTGACACTCGAGCGCATTGAGGCCCTATTTAGTACCATGGGTTTTGATGTGGCCGATGGCCCCGAAATTGAAACCGATTGGTTCAACTTTACAGCGCTCAATACCCCTGCAGACCACCCTGCAAGGTCCATGCACGATACTTTCTATGTGGAAGGGGGCTCTGCTGAGGCGCCAAATCTGCTTCGCACACACACCAGTCCCATGCAAATTCGCCATGCGGTGCAACACGTCAAGCGCTACTGCGGTGATGAGTCCGGCTTGTTTAAGGGACCCATGCCCGAGATTCGTGTGATTGCACCAGGGCGCACCTATCGGGTGGACAGCGATGCCACCCACTCCCCCATGTTCCATCAGTGCGAGGGGCTGTGGATTGGCCAAGACGTGAGCTTCAAAGACCTCAAATACGTTTTCACTGACTTTTGCCGCACTTTTTTCGAAAGCGATGATCTGGTGCTTCGCTTTAGGCCCAGCTTTTTCCCATTTACCGAGCCAAGTGCAGAAATCGATATTCAGTTTCAGCAAGGTCCTTTGGCAGGTAAATGGCTGGAGGTGGCCGGCTCCGGCCAAGTGCACCCGAATGTGATTCGCAATATGGGCTTGGACCCAGAGATATTTGTCGGCTTTGCATTTGGTATGGGGCCAGACCGCCTGACCATGCTGCGTTATGGCGTTAATGATTTGCGTCTTTTTTTTGATGGCGATTTGCGCTTTTTGTCTCAGTTTCAATAAGTTCCAGCACCGATAAGTCACCCTCACCATGCAATTCCCAGAATCCTGGTTGCGCGAGTTTTGCAATCCCCAACTCAACACGTCACAACTCGCCGACACATTGACCATGGCGGGGCTCGAGGTGGAGGACCTGCAACCCGTGGCACCCCCATTTACCAAAGTGGTGGTGGGTGAAATTAAAGGAGTGCAGCAGCACCCGAATGCCGATCGCTTGCGAGTCTGTCAAGTCGATGTGGGACAAACGCAAGACCTACAAATCGTGTGTGGTGCACCCAACGCCCGAGTGGGCATTAAGGTTCCCTGTGCTTTGGTAGGCGCTGAGCTGCCTGCAGGAGCAGACGGCAAGCCATTGCATATCAAGTTGGGACAACTGCGTGGCGTAGAAAGCCAAGGCATGCTGTGTTCAGCAAAAGAGTTGCATTTGTCCGATGCCCACGAGGGCTTGTTGGAGTTGTCTGATGACGCCACTGCTGGTCAAGACATTCGCACCCATCTCAACTTGGATGACACCTTATTCACCTTCAAGCTCACGCCCAATTTGGCGCATTGCCTCAGCGTTTATGGTGTGGCGCGTGAACTCTCAGCCTTAACGGGTGAAGCTTTATGCGTTCCACAAACTACATCGGTACCCGCCACGTGTACAGACAAATTGCCGGTTGAAGTGAAGGCGCCCGATCTGTGCGGCCGATTCTCCGGTCGCGTCATCAAGGGCGTGAACCCAAAAGCCCCTTCTCCCGCTTGGATGGTGGAACGCCTTGCCCGTTGCGGGCAACGCTCGGTTTCGGCATTGGTGGATATTTCCAACTATGTCATGTTCGAGTTGGGGCAGCCCACCCACATTTTTGACTTGAGCAAAATTCATGGTCCCTTGCAAGTGCGTTGGGCCCGCGCGGGCGAGCAACTTAAACTGCTCAACGGCAACACTGTGGCATTGGATGAGCAAGTCGGCGTCATTGCCGACGACGCGCAAGTGGAGTCTTTGGCCGGGATCATGGGGGGAGACGCCAGCGCAGTGTCGGATGACACGCACGACATTTATGTGGAGGCCGCATTTTGGTGGCCCAAGTCTGTGGCGGGTCGGTCTAGGCGTTACAACTTCTCTACCGATGCGGGGCATCGCTTTGAGCGGGGCGTAGATCCGGCGCTCACTGTGGAGCATATCGAACGCATCACTAAGTTGATTTTGGACATCTGCGGTTCTCCAACAACCTTGTGCGGCCCAGTGGATGACCAGCAGATTCACATGCCTGAGTCCAAGCCAGTGACTATGAGGGTGCAACGTGCACAAAAAATATTGGGCATGCCGCTTTCTGTAGAGCAGTGTGCCTTGGCGTTTACCCGTTTGGGCTTTGGCTTTGTGCATTCCAACACCGCCGCCGACAATGCCAACCACTTTGGCACGGCAAGTTTTTCTGTCACGCCGCCGAGCTGGCGTTTCGACCTTCAAATTGAAGAAGACCTGATTGAAGAAATTGCCCGCATGGTCGGATACGACCATTTTCCTCATTCGCCCCCTCAAGGTCCCATCACCGCCAAAACCCGCCCAGAGCATCAGCGCAGCACATTTGCAGTGCGCCGTTTGATGGCAGGAATGGGCTACCAAGAAACCATCAATTTCAGTTTTGTGGATGAGCGTTGGGAGCGTGAACTGGCGGGTAATTCGCAGCCTATTCGTTTGATCAATCCCATTGCCAGCCAAATGGGGGTGATGCGTTCATCATTGTTGGCATCTTTGGTGCAGGTCCTCAAGTACAACCAAGACCGAAAAGTGTCCAGGGTACGCGTGTTTGAGCTGGGACGTGTGTTTACCAAAAATCCACAAGTGCAAGATACCGACTCCACAGTGGCGGGGATTGATCAGCCTATGCACCTTGCAGGTTTGGTCAGCGGCCCACTGGTGCCAACGCAGTGGTCGCTAAAGGACCAAGCGGCCGACTTTTTTGACGTGAAGGCAGATGTCGAGGCTTTGCTTGCACCTCTTCATGCCCGCTTTGAATCTGCCCAACATCCGGCTATGCATCCCGGACGTTGCGCACGCATTGTCAAAGAGGGTCAGGTTGTGGGTCACTTGGGCGAGTTGCACCCCAAATGGCGTCAGAGTTATGGGCTTAATGCCACGGCGGTGATGTTTGAAGTTCAACTCAACGCGGTGTTGCAACGTCAGGTGCCTCAGTTTGCAGAAATTTCGAAGCATCAGCCGGTAGAGCGCGATTTGGCGGTCGTAGTGAAAGATGCTGTGACGCATTCGGAGCTTATGGCCGCCATAGCTTCCACTCCGCACCAACAGGTCATAAAAGAAACCTTGCTTTTTGATGTTTACAAGCCTGCGCCTAACGCTCAGCCTCAAACCACGGGAGGCTTGCAAGCAGGTGAAAAGAGCATGGCCATTCGGCTCAAGTTGCAGGCACATGACCAAACCTTGACGGACGATCAAACTGATGATGTGGTGCGAGCCGTCATCCAACAGCTTGAGGCGCAAACCGGTGCCCGTTTGAGGGGGTAATGCTTATGGATTTCACCGTTGAAAGTCTTGAAACACCCGCGCTCACCAAAGCGCAATTGTCAGAGCTCTTGTTTGAGCAGATTGGTTTGAACAAGCGCGAATCCAAAGACATGGTCGACGCTTTTTTTGACCTTATTTCCAGCAGTTTGGTGGAGGGCCAAGACGTCAAGATCACCGGTTTTGGCAACTTTCAAATCCGCACGAAGGCCCCACGCCCAGGCCGCAACCCCAGAACCGGCGAGGCTATTCCTATTCAGGCGCGTCGCGTGGTGACCTTTCACGCCAGTCATAAACTTAAAGAGCACATTCAAACGCAGGCTGCCTCGACTTAGCCTAAATCTACATCACCTTGCTTAGTTTCCAATGGCTTTGCGTGTAGCCAAGACTTAGAGTAATCTAGCAATAATTTCATGTATTGCTTTGTTTTTAGTGGAAAAACTGCTCCCGTCTATTCCTGCCAAACGCTACTTCACTATAGGTGAGGTGGGTGATTTGTGTGGCGTTAAGCCACACGTGCTCAGGTATTGGGAGCAAGAGTTCAACCAACTGCGCCCCATGAAGCGCAGGGGCAACAGGCGTTACTACCAGCACCATGAAGTCTTGATGATTCGCCGCATTCGCGACCTTTTGTACGACCAAGGCTTCACCATCAGTGGCGCGCGCAACAAAATCCAAGAGTTGATTCAAGCTGAGCGAGAGCTCAAAAAATCGGGTCTTGACGTGTTGGACGGTTTGAATGCCCCAAGCGATTTGGATCTGGACGCCTCACCTTTTGAGTTTTCAGACCTTGATGCGGAGGGACTTAACGGCACCAACTTAGACCAGACCCCCATGCAGCTGATTCGCCGTGAGCTGCAAGAAATCAGCAACCTTCTGGGCGGCGAAGACCGTTCCAAGGGCTGATTGTTTTGAAAATGGGTCTGATGGCTCTCGCTATAATTCGATAATCGGCGTGTAGCGCAGCCTGGTAGCGCACTTGCATGGGGTGCAAGGGGTCGCGAGTTCGAATCCCGCCACGCCGACCATACTTGATTTATGACTAGGGTTACATTCCAAAAAAATGTACCCTGTCTTCATTCAAGAAGACTGTCAAAATCCCCTTTTTCGCCAGCCGTCATTGCCCAAATTGACCCAGCTCACCCTGGTGCCCGCTCACGAGCAGTGGATGTGCATTGGCGGCGCCATCACCAACATGCTGAATGCTGCGCACGCCATGGGTTTTGGCGCCAAGATTCTCAGTGGCAACATAACCCATTCAGCCCTCATTGTGCAAACCTCCTGCCTGCCTGGGGAGACCTTGGCCGGTTAGATCACGCTGGGCACTCCCATTAAAAAGCCAAGCACCAACAAGACCAAAGACTGGAGACGAGTGCTCAGCACTTGGTAGACGGGGCTTGCATTCAAGGGTTTTACTCGATGGTTGGGCGCGGGTTCAGGGGAAATAATCCACTCTTTCTTTTCAACAGATGGAGCATTCCTGTGAAGTTTGGTCAAGCCCTATCGCGTCGTCGTTTTATTCAATCCGGTGCATCTTTGGCTTTAGCGGCCAGCCCAATATCTTGGGCCCAAATGGGAGACAAACGCCCAGTTAAATTGTTGGTGCCTTTCACGCCCGGTGCTGGCCCCGACATATTGGCCAGGCTCTTGGCGCCCAAACTGACTTTGAAATGGGATTTGCCGGTGATCGTGGAAAACCGACCCGGCGCATCTGGCACCATTGGTGCAGATGCTGTCGCCAAGTCTGCGCCAGATGGCCACACCTTGATGGTGGGTCCTGCCTCTTCGCTTACGGGCCCTCATCTCTACCCTAAGCTGCCTTTTGACATCATCAAAGATTTGCAGCCCATCACCAATGTGGGTACCACCAGTTTGGCATTGGTGGTTCACAAAGGTTTTCCTGCCAACAATGTGCAAGAGTTCATTGCCTACGCCAAAGCGCGTCCGGGTCAACTCAACTATGGTTCTCCGGGCAACGGCACGCACCACCACTTGTGTATGGAGCTGCTCAAGTTGCAAGCCGGTATCAATCTGGTTCACATTCCGTACAAGGGCTCATCCGGAGCAGAAAACGATCTTATTGCCGGCATCATCCCCGCCATGTTTTTGCCTATCCATGTGGCACTACCTAAATTGCGCGCCGGGCAAATCAAAGTGCTGGGCTCCAGCCTCAAAGAGCGGCACCCCTTGTTTAAAGACATTCCGTCTTTGCACGAACAAGGCGTCACAGGTTACGACGTGGACCTGTGGTTGGGTGTGTGGGGCCCCGCTGGCATGTCGCCAGCGCTGCTGAACCGTTACAACGCCGATATTCGCTCCATCGTGGCGCAACCCGATACTCAAGAAAGACTGGCTGCCCAAGGCTTGGTTCCCAACACCAGCACACCAGAGCAGTTCACACGTTTGGTCAAGGAGGAGTGGGAGCGTTGGGGCAAAGTCATTAAAGAAGCCAAAATTACCGCGGACTGAACATGAGACCCATTCACACTGTTGGCCTGCTGGGCCTTGGGAAAATGGGTGCGCCCATGGCGGGGCATCTGATGCGCAATTGTTTTAAGGTGGTGGGCTTTGATCCAATGCCTGCAGCAGTTGACCGCGCCAAGGCCTCAGGCGTTCAGATGGTGGACAGCCCTGCTGAGGTTGCGCGCCAAAGCGACTTGGTGCTGGTGGTGGTGGGCTTTGACAGCGAAGTGGAAGATGCCATCTGGGGCCCGGAAGGTGTTATGCAAGGTGCTGCGCCCGGCCTGATAGTTGCTTTGGGTTCTACCGTCTCGCCCAGTTATGCCCAAACGCTCGGGTTTCAACTCCTGCAAAAGCACATCACCCTGCTCGACATTCCTTTAACCCGAGGTGAGGCTGCGGCCATTTCCGGAAAAATGCTGATCTTGGGTGCGGGCGAGCCTCAAGCCTTTGAGGCCTGCCGACCCGTGTTTGACACCTTTGCCTCTGATATCTTTCATTTGGGCGAGGCAGCGGGTGCAGGCCAAGTGGGGAAAATGGTTAACAACTTGATTTTGTGGGCTTGTACAGCTGCTAATGACGAAGGTCTGCGTCTAGGCGAAAGCATGGGCGTCGATCCCGCCAAAATGCGCAAGGCCTTGCACCATAGCAGCGCGCAAAATTGGGCTATGGACGAGCGAGCTGACCTCAGCGGCATGCCTTGGGCAGAAAAAGACATGAATATCGTGCTCCATGAGGCCGACCAAGTGCGCATCAGCTTGCCTTTGTGCGGCACGATTAAAGAAGTCATTAAGGGTCTCAAAATTCGCATGGGCTTAGGCATACCGCAAGTGGTGCCAAAGTCTGTGACCAGTGGGAGTACGTGATGGACTACGTCGGTTTGGAGTCCGTGAGCTTTGGCTCGGAAGATTTAAAACAGTCCCGACAGTTCTTCACCGATTGGGGGCTTCAAAAAGTGGGCCAAGGTAGGGACTCGTTGACCTTTCAAGTGGGTAACGAAAGCCGCGTGCTGGTGCGTTCGGACCAAAGTACCAAGCTGGCCCCAAAGTTGCACCCTGATTCGCAGTTCCGTTCTTTTGAGCTGGGGGTAAAGCGCCAAAAAGACTTAGAGGCCCTTGCCTCAGACCTCTCTAAAGACCGTGCGGTGCATGAAGATGCAGAGGGTAGGGTGCATTTTCATGACGATGCCGGTATTCATGTGAGCTTAAGCGTGAGCAAGCGGCTGCACGTCAAGCCCCCGCAGGGCATTGCCCGCAATGAACCAGGACGCCGTGCCCGGGTCGACCGCATCAGTCCGGTATACGCACAAGCCACCCCTTGGCAAATGGGGCATATCGTATTTTTTGTGCCCAATACCAAAGAGGCTGAAAGCTTTTACATCAAGCGCCTAGGGTTTTGCTTGTCTGACCGCTATGTGGGCGGGGCGGGTGTGTTCTTGCGTTGGGCACAACGCAGCGAGCATCACAATTTGTTCTTGATCAAAAGCCCGCACGGCAATGCCATGCTGCACCACATTGCGTTTGAGGTGCGAGACCAACACGAGGTGTTTGGGGGCGGCTTGGCTTTCTCAAACAAGGGTTGGGCGACTGAGGTGGGCCCAGGTCGGCACCCCATTTCTTCGGCCTACTTTTGGTACTTTAAAAACCCGCACGGCGGCTCGATTGAATACTTTTGTGACCCAGACTATGTGACCGAGCAATGGAAGCCGCACCAGTACCGGGTCAACCGCTTCAGTGAATGGCATTTGCCACACGGCATCCAGCAAGTAGATGACGGCAAAAAGCGCCCCTCTTTGGCGGTGGCTGTTGAAATTGAAAAAAACCGCACCCATAAAACAACGGAAATCCTGTGAAAGAGCAATACGTCGAATTTGTATCTCAAGGTCATCGTATTGTGGGCATCGTGCGCTGGCCCGATCAGTTGGATGCGGCAACTCAGCACCCAGTCATGCTGGTGCTGCATGGCTTTGGCAGCAATATGTCTGCCGAAAATGTGCTGGGCCCCTGTGCAGAATTGGAGGCCATGGGTTACATCACCATGCGTTTTGACATGCCAGGTTGCGGTGGCAGCGAAGGTCCCCGTGGTAATTTAATTTGCTTGGAACAGGTGCAATGCACCCAAGACGCGCTGACGTGCCTGATGCAACAAAAGGGCGTCAACCCCAAAGCGATTGGCGTGATGGGGTCCAGCTTTGGCGCTGCCGTTGCGGTGTATGCAGGTGCTGTAGACCAGCGGTTTGCGGCGGTCATTTCATCTGGGGGCTGGGGTCATGGTGAGCGCAAATTCAAGGGACAGCACCCTACACCAGAGGCTTGGACTAAATTCACCCAAATGCTGGAGCAGGGCCGTCAACACCGAGCTTCCACTGGGCAATCCCTGATGGTGCCTCGCATGGACATCGTGCCCATTCCGCAGGGGCTCAAGCGGCAAATTGTGCCGGGCTCTATTCAAGAATTTACGGCTGAAACCGCGCAAAGCATGTTTGACTTCAAGGCCGAAGAGGTGGTGCATCTCATCAGCCCAAGGCCATTGCTGTTGCTACACAGCTCCAAGGACTCTGTCACCCCTACCGAGCAATCCATTGCCTTGTTTGGTCGTGCTCAAATGCCTGTGGAGTTGCACCTGTTTGCAGATACCGACCACTTTATGCTGGCCGAGGGCAATGGGCGTGTGTGGAGTGTGGTGCGCGATTGGCTGAGCAAATACCTACCTCAAACCTAATTAGGAGCGCTTTGTAATGTGGAACATTTGTTTTGTCTCTTTACTGTTTGCCTTGGTCAGCATGGGTTCAGTCCTTACCGCGGCGGCGCAAGACTACCCCAATAAACCTATCAAAATCATGGTGCCCTATCCACCTGGCGGGGTCACCGATGTGGCCACCCGCATGGTGGCGCCCAAAATGAGCGAGACCTTGGGTCAGCCCATCATCATTGAAAACATTCCTGCCGCAGGTGGCGTGGTAGGGACCAATGCGGTAGCCAAAGCTGCGCCTGATGGCTACACCCTGATGTCTGCCTTTGACAGCTTTGCCACCAACCCTTTCTTGTACAAGGGTGTTCAGCATGACCCGCTTAAGGACTTTGTGCCCATCTCGCTCATGGTCAAAAGCCCGCAGTTGTTGGTGGTGCATCCTGGCACCAACATCAAAACCATCGCAGACTTGATTCAGCAGGGCAAAGAAAAAAACAAAGTGTTTTTTTCAACGCCAGGAGCTGGCACTTCAAGCCGTTTATCGGCGGAGTTGCTCAAGTCCATGGCGGGCATGGACATCACCCTAGTGTCCTACCGGGGCGGGGCCGCGGCTTTGAACGATTTGCTGGGCGGGCAGGTCACCGGCATGATCGCCTCCATGGGCTTGGTGTTGCCACATGTGCAGAGCGGTAAGTTGTTGGCCATTGGTGTGTCGTCTCCCGCTCGCTCGGCTCAGCAGCCCAATGTGCCCACCATTGCTTCGATGATTCCTGGGTTTGAAGCCCAGTCTTGGACCGGCATGGTAGCTCCTGCGGCTACACCCAAACCCATCCTCGACAAAATTCATGCCGCACTGGTCAAAGCTTTAGCCAGCCCAGACATCAAAGACAAATTGGCCGCACAGGGTATTGATGTGGTGGGTTCATCGTCTGCTGAATTTGCAGACTGGCTGCAAAAAGAAACCGTGCGTTGGAGCAAGGTCATCAAGGATCGGAGCATCACACTTGAATAATGGGGCAATGTTTTAGTCCTGTCACGTCCACTGGTCCCAATGGTATTGGGTTTGCACGTTACCGAATGCTTTGCTCGGCATTGTGGTTCGGATTGGTATTTGGGGCGCTTTGCTTTGGTGCGTCTGCTCAAGCCAAATCCTTCAGCGGCAAGGTGCTCAGGGTGGTGGACGGTGACTCCATTGAGTTGCTGGACGGGCACGGTGACGTGCTGCACATTCGCCTTGAGGGTATTGACGCACCGGAATGGGACCAGCCGTTTGGCGATGTGTCCAAAGCCTATTTGCGCAGAACCATTGAAGGCAAGACCGTTCGGGTCAACACCCGCAAGCAAGACGTTTACGGACGCTGGGTAGCCCAGGTGCGCATCCGCAAAACCGATGTGAGTCTGATGCAAGTGCAGTATGGCTTGGCATGGGTATTTCGCCGCTATGAACACGAGCTCGCAGAGCCGCATCGACAAGCTTTAAATGGCGCTGAAACGGCAGCTCAAAACCAAAATCTAGGCCTTTGGCAACAAGATTATCCCATGCCCCCTTGGGAGTGGCGGCGGCTCAAAAGCCCTTACAAATAATTAATTAAGACCAAACAGATTCTGTGCATTGGTTCTACCAATTTTCAGGCGATCGGCCTCGCTGATGCTGGCGTTGTCAAACCAAATAGCGGCTTGGTCCACGTTTTCAAAAGGCCAATCTGTGGAGAACAAAATGCGGTCTGCGCCCACTTCCAGCATGGCATCTATAAGGGACTGTGTTCTGAAGTTGCCTGAAGTGGTCAACCAGAAGTTTTGGTGAAAGTAATCCGCCAATGGTTTCTTGGCGGGATAGGCTCTGTCTTTAGGCGTCCAGCCATTGCGATTGTCTACCCGCCACATGCTGTAGGGCAGGCCTTCGCCTAAATGACCCAAAATGATTTTGAGTTGGGGGTGCCGGTCAAAAAGGCCGCTGGCCATCAAACGCAATGCATGCACTGCCGTTTCTTGTCCAAACGCCCAAGTGGGGCCCATGAGCCATGGATGCCCTTGGTAAATTTGCGCCCAGCTGGGTAAAGGGTTGCGTGGGTGCAAGTAAAAGGGCGCATTCAACTGCTCGCACAAAGCCCAAAAACCTGCAAACTGCGGCGCGTCGTAATACACCACGTTGTCGGGGGTATCCACCTGCGAAAATCCATTGACCAAAGAGCCCTTAAAACCCAAGTCATCAATACACCTTTGCAGCTCGCGGCAAGCGGCGTCAGGGTCTTGCATGGGCAAGGCCGCCAAGGCCTGAAACCGATCCGGCCTGAGCGCTACTTGCTCGGCCAAAAAGTCGTTGGCCCGTTGGGCAATTTCAATGGCTTTGTTGCGAGAGTAGAGGGCCTGCACGGCGGGTGCATTGAGCGACAAAATCATCATCTCCATGCCATGGGCATCCATTTCGCGCAGTCTGCGGTCTTGAATGTCCATGAGCCTTGCGCTCAGCTCTTGCCATACCACGTCCGGCAAAAAGCCGTTGGAGTCCTGAAGGGTTTCAGGAATGGCGAAATGCTCTTCGAGCCCAATTTTTCCTTGCATGGTGATGTTCCTGTTGATTGTCCTGTAACTTATAGGCCTTAGGCCATGCTGTGGGTCAGTTCGCCAATGCCGTCAATGTGCATGCGCACCACATCGCCCGCTTTTAAGAACAGGTTTCGGCCCATGCCAACACCCGCTGGTGTGCCGGTTAGGATGAGGTCGCCAGGGTGCAAGGTCACGCGCTCAGAAAGTGCTGCAATTTGCTCGGCAACATTAAAAATCAGCTGGCTGCTGTTGGAGTCTTGCATCAGCATGTCGTTGACCCACAGTTTCAGGGCCAGTTGGTGTGGATTTTTAATTTGGTCGCTGGGTACGATCCAAGGGCCAAGGGGACAGCCACCGTCAAAGCATTTTTGGCCAATCCAATCCATATGGAAGGGCGATGTCGGTGGGTTTTTGGGGCGGCGCATCAGGTCGCGGGCCGACAAATCATTGGCAATGGTGTAGCCCGCCACGTAGCTCAGGGCCTTGTCCACCGACACATTTTTGGCAGTTTTGCCCATCACGGCAGTAAGCTCAATTTCCCAATCCATTTTTTTGCAGGCATCAGGAATTTTGACTTTGGCGCCAGGCCCGGCAATGCAAGAGCGGCCCGACTTGATGAAGTGCCAAGCGCGCTCGCCCAGCTCCTTCATGTTGGGGCCTTCAGGCACTCCGGTCACCTTGGCCATTTCTGCCATGTGGTCGGAGTAGTTGGCACCCGCGCAATACAACTGACCAGGCGTCAATACAGGGGCTTGTAACTTGGCCTTTTTAAGGGGAATGCCTTGAGCTTTGCTTTTGCCTGTCAGCAGGTTTTTTTCAAATTCAGCCAGCGCTTTTTTAGCCTTGGCCCATTGCGCCAACACGCCCATCATGGTGTCAAAGCTAGCTTCTTTGGTGATTTTTTGAATGTCGTACACCTGATCGTTGATCAGCACACAGGCCCGGTCTTCTTTATTGACGCGGTAGGTGACGAGTTTGTAAGTGGTCATGAGAATTCCAAAAGGTGAATTGGTGATCAGTTTTTCAGGAGATTTAAGGCGACATTAAACGGGCGCCTGGCGCTGCATACTCTTTGGGCCACACCACCACCCATTTGCCGTTTTGCACTTGTTTGACTCGGTATAAATCGTTGCCACCCATAAAGTTGTTGGTGCCATCCCAACGCATTTTTCCAATCACCGTATCGACTTGATTTTTCTTAATCCAGGCAGCCAGTGTTTTGTCGTCCAAAGACTTGGTAGCGGTCACTGCGGCATCTAAAGTCTGCCAAGTGGCATAAGCCACTGCGGCAATCAACTCAACCGAATAGTCTTGCAAGCCAGCTTTGGCCGCACGCTCATGAAATTGCTTAATGAATTCCGCTGCCACAGGGTTGGTGCTGAAAGGGGGGTGCTCTTCAAACACGGTAAGGGCCAACACGCCTTTGCCATCAGGCGACTTCAGCATGGGGCTGGATGC
>Ga0214921_10003366_pt1 | contig 24552 bp, 19 predicted proteins | sample LL1505_MetaG_FD_177992 | JGI IMG/M metagenome (GOLD analysis project Ga0214921, IMG submission 177992) | Freshwater microbial communities from Lake Lanier, Atlanta, Georgia, United States - LL-1505 | ecosystem: Environmental > Aquatic > Freshwater > Lake | place: USA: Georgia | collected...
CGACGAACGGGTTATGGACAGGATTTTTTTGGCGAGTTGCAGAATCGAAGTGGATTGGCCTGAGGCCACATTGTAGACCCCGCGCACATCGGGGTGGAGTGCGACGTGGATTAGGGCGGCAGTTACATCCTCGACAAAAACAAAGTCGCGGGTTTGTTGGCCATCGCCATGAATGGTGATGGGGGTGCCAACGAGTGCGGATTGAAGAAATCTGGGAATGGCAGCAGCGTAGGGGCCATTTGGATCTTGATGGGGCCCATACACATTAAAAAAGCGTAAGGCCACAGCATGGAGGATCGATTCAGTGCACAGGCGCTCTCCGGCCAGCTTTGATTCCGCGTAGGGGCTGGCAGGTGCGGGGGGGAGGGATTCGGTTTTTGGCATCGCGGGATCGTTTCCGTAAACGGCGCAGGAGCTGGCCAGGACGCATCGCTTCGCACGAGCTTGGGTGGCAGCTTCAAGCACTCGGCGGGTGCCTTCGACGTTGATTTGTTGGCAATTGGTAGGATTGGCTACTGATTCAGCCACACTGACCATGGCGGCGAGATGAAAGATGTGAGTGACATCTTGCATCGCTTCGGAGAGGAGTTTTCGATCGAGAATCGAACCCTCAAAAAAATGGCAGGCCAAGCTGGTGAGACGATCCCGGTGTCCGGTGGTGAGATTATCGATCACATTGACGGGAGCACGGGTTTGGAGGAGGCGAACAAGGTGGCTTCCAATGAAGCCTGCTCCCCCCGTGACGAGAAATTTCATAGAAGAGGAATTGTGCCGAACTCCTGACCCCTTGCAAATAGGGAGAAATTTGGTTTGAGCCTCTTGCGATGACCTGCAGAGTTACGGGATGCCTTTCTTGTTCTTACTCCTTACCCCGATGCTGCTCTTTGGTCTGGGTGCTTGTGGAAAGAAAAAAGAGGGGTCCCTGAGGAACACGACTACCCCATCTCAGGCAAAAGTGGCGGAGCCACTGCCGGACGATCCGGAAGAACGTTATCGGATGACTTATGTGAAGGCTGCACAATCCTTCTCCCGGAATGATCTGGAAGGGGCTTTGGCGGCCTTGGATTTATCGGATCAGGTAAAACCGGATCAGGCGGGCAATGCCAATCTTAGGGGGGCGATTTACACAAGGAAGCGGGACTGGATCAAGGCGGAGGAGGCCTTCCGCCGAGCGCTGAAATTGCAGCCCGATTTGCCCATGGCTCAGTTTAATTTAGGAGAGGTGCTTTTTTTAAATAACAAATATGCAGACGCCCGAGAAAAGTTTCAAATTTTCCTCAATAGCCAGCCCAGTAATGACCTTGGCATCTACAAAATCTATCTTTGCGATTTGTTGGGAGGAAATGATGCCAAAGCCAACAGCTTTTTGAACTCGCTCCAACCCAGTCCCAATAGTCCTATCTACTATTTCACTAAAGCCGCAGATGCGTTTCATCGGGGCGATAAGGCGGCGGCAACGGAATTTGTTACCTCGGCCTACCGGATCTACCCTCCTGACGCAAACTCCACCTTTGCCGATTCCTTGGTCGAAAAAGGGTATTTGAGTGGAGAGCAAAGTGCTGCTCCCCAGCCCGATGAAAATAAGGCAAAAGTGGATGAGCTAAAAACCCTACTCCCGCCGTTGGAAAAACCTTCAAACCAATCGAAGCCCTAGTCTTTTTTGATATTCAATCGTTTCAGGATTTGATTTTTTCCCCATTGGGCGTGTTCCTGAACCAAGGGGTCAGGATCTTGGGTGGCCTTTTCGAGGTTAGGTAGATCGTTTTCAGTTCCGATATTCCCTAGAACGGTACAAATATTGCGAAGCCAGCGGGCGCGTTTTAGGCGAAAGATTGGAGTCCCACGAAACTCTTTCCGAAAGCGGGTCTCGTCCCAATCGAGCATCTCGGAAAGATCAGTTCTTGGAATTGGAGAGAAACTGAGTTCGCGGGACTGTTGGGCATGACGGTTCCAAGGACAGACGTCGAGGCACTCATCGCATCCGAAAAGGCGATCCCCAATCATCGGGCGAAACTCCTCAGGTATCGGGCCAGGGTTTTCAATGGTGAGATAAGCGAGGCAACGGCGGGAATCGAGGACGTAGGGCTGGGGGAAGGCCTGAGTGGGGCAGGCATCGAGGCAACGTGTGCAGGTTCCGCAGTGATCATTACTTGGACTATCGTGAGGAATTTCAAGGTCGGTAAGGATTGATCCCAGCATGAGCCAAGGACCGTGGTGCGAGTGGATGAGAAGGGTATTCTTTCCCTGCCATCCCAAACCGGCCATGGCCGCAATCGGTTTTTCCATCAGGGGGGACGAATCGACACAAATTCGAAAGTGTCCTCCCCAAGGAACAAGGGTCAATTGTGCTAGTTTATCCAATTTTCCCCGAAGGATTTCATGATAGTCGAGGCCTTGGGCATAGGCGGCAATTCTTCCTCGGTGGGTTGGGGATTTGGTTTGGTGGCTACTGATGGCAGCTACGACGATGGTTTTGGCTTGGGGATCGTATTGACGTGGATCTGATCGTATTTCTGGCCGACGAGCCATCCAGTTCATTTCCCCCTGATAGGATAGGGAGAGCCAATCATGGAGATGGTCCGCTCCTGGCGGGACGACAGCGGGAGCGACTCCGACTGCATCGAAACCCAAAGATCCAGCGACCTCTTTGAGTTGAACCGCCCGATTCATCGATCAGGGGGTGGGTAGGGAGGCAAGGATTCTACCGCAAATCTGTTTCGGAGATTCATTTCCGATGGGGATTTGAATATCGCTTTCTTCATACCACTCTTTCCGTGTCGCCAACTGTTCGGCGAGCTTAGGGTGAATCTGATCGGTGGGCAGGAGCGGTCGGTCCGAGGAGCGGGCAAGCCGCTGAGCCAAGATGGGAAGTTCAGCTTGGAGATAGATCCGAATACCGGATTGGGAAAGGGCGATTCGATTTTGTGGGTCGAGAATGACCCCGCCGCCACAAGCGATCACCGACGCGGGGGATTGCGCTAGTTGGGCAATGATTTTGGATTCCCATGTACGAAACTCTTTTTCTCCGCCTTGGGCAAAGATCTGCGGAATGGAAAGTTTTGTGGCTTGGGCGATCCTTTCGTCGGTGTCAATGAAAGGCATGGCGAGTTTTTGCGCGAGCAGAGGTCCGACTGTGCTTTTGCCTGATCCGCTGAGGCCGAGGAGCCAGAGATGGGATGGGGTTACCATGGGGAAGAGGCTGGCAGGGAACGGGGTTTTGGGCGAGTGCGGGAGTCAATTCCAAGGCTTGGGGAAAAGGCTTTTTTCGGGCAGGATAGGGGCATGGCAAATACATTCGGCCATTTGTATCGGGTGACCACTTGGGGAGAATCCCATGGGGGCGGGGTAGGTGCGGTGGTGGATGGTTGTCCGCCACAAATCTCCTTAACGGAAAAAGACCTTCAGCCAGATCTGGATCGTCGGCGTCCCGGCCAGAGCAAGATCGTGACTCCTCGGAATGAGGCGGACCGGTGTGAAATTCTTTCGGGGGTTTTCGGGGGAAAAACCTTGGGCACTCCAATATCTGTCTGGGTACGCAATCAGGACGCTCGGCCGGAAGCCTATCGGGAGATGGAGACGATGTTTCGGCCTAGCCATGCCGACTACACCTATCAGGCAAAATATGGAATCAGGAACTGGCAGGGTGGCGGTCGAACCTCGGCCCGAGAGACGATCGGGCGAGTCATTGGCGGATCGATTGCCAAGAAGATGTTCGGTCAATTGGTTCCCCGTTTATCGGTCACGACCTTTGTTCGGCAGGTGGGGACAGTCGTGGCCAGGATGGATGCGGGACGTGTGGATATGCGGGAGGTGGAATCGAATCCTGTTCGCTGGCCTGACTCGAAGGAAGCGGCGCAGGTGGTGAAGCTGATCGAGAGGGTGCGTTCGGAGGGAGACTCTCTGGGCGGTGTGGTTGAGTGTGTGATGCGGGGGTGTCCGGTTGGGCTGGGAGAGCCAGTTTTTGACCGGTTGGAGGCTGATTTGGCCAAGGGAATGATGAGTTTGCCAGCCAGTAAGGGGTTTGAAATCGGATCTGGATTTGCAGGGGTGAGGATGCGCGGTTCTGAACACAACGATCAGTTTTTCCTTCAGGGAAAGAAGGTCCGCACCCGTACAAACCGAAGTGGCGGAGTGCAGGGTGGAATTAGCAATGGGGAGGAGATTGTTTTTCGAGTGGCGTTTAAGCCCGTTGCTACGATTTCCCAGGCCCAGAAGACCGTGAACACAAAAGGGAAGGCAGTGGAGTTGAAGGCAAGGGGACGGCATGATCCGTGCGTTTTACCTCGGGCAGTTCCGATGGTGGAAGCGATGGCTCTGCTGGTACTGGCGGATCACTATTTGCGGGATCGAGCCCAGATGGGCCAATCTCGAAAATAAGACGGAATTAAAAAGAGAAGTTGCCGCCCAATTCGATCGAGTTGGTGACGGGGGAACCGAATGTGACCTGCTGATTGTCGCCCATATCGACTGTGGGCTGACTTGTTCCGTAAAACTTGTAAGCCAAGGTGAGGCCCAACTGCTCCCAAATTCGCCAACGAACCCCTGCCGCGATCTGGTAAGCGTTGTTCATGTCATTGCCTGCACCAGAAAGTTCCGGAGAAGCAACCCCTCCTGAAGAATAATTAATGCTGCCAATGTTGAAATAGTTCCATCCCCCACCGAACCCAAAGTTTAGGTAAGGCACAAATCCGGTCTCGTTTGGATATTGAAAGCAGAGTTGAGCCATGATGGGGACACTCCAGTAGGTGCTGCTGGAAACGGTCATTCCTTCGGTATTTCCGCGCATGGCGTTAAGGGCAAATCCAGTTTCAATCGCAAGTCCGAACCATGGGGTGAGCCAGACTCCGATATCGAGGTCTTGCCGGTAGCCTGTGCTGAATGCGACCTCTTTCTCGATGAGTTTGTTTGTTGATCCTCCTTGGCCGACGATATTGACCAGATTCATCGAACTGACAAAGCGGGCGCCACCCTCTGTGCGGACGTAATACCGATTTTCCTGATTTTCTTCCTGTTGGGATTCGCTCAAGGGGGATTGAAGTAGTTTTCCGGGCCATCCGATTTCTAAGGGCGGAGCCGAAAGTGGACTAACTTGTCCAGCCATAGGGTCGGCGGAGATGGATGATGGAGTGGCTGAAGATGCAGTTGGAACTGGAGCTTGGCTTGAGATTGGTTCGGCAGGTTGTGGAGGTGGAGTCGGGGAGGGGGCAGGTGCCACGACTTGGGTTGGAGAGGGAATGGGTTCGACGGCTTGGGGAGTAGGAATTGGAGCGGGTGAGAGAACTGGAACGGGGGTCGATTGAGTTTGGGGGAGTGTTTCCGATCGTGGCGTATTTATGGGAGAGGATGATATTTTTTGGAATCGAACGGTGCCTGCGGGGGCGCCGTCCACTTTCTCGATCTTGTGAGATTCGTTTAAGGTGATTCGAAGTCCAGATTTCGGTGGAATCGTGACCTCTGATTCGCCCAAGAGGAAGACAACGGGCGAGGTGGCACTATTGGGTAAGCTGACAAGAATTGTCTGTTTGCCTGCTGAATTGAATCCGAAGCTGACGTTGCAAGATTGTCCATCTAGCTGAATCGATTGGCGCGGAGTTCCCTGATTTACAAATTCTGCGACACCCCCTTTTGCATCAAATACGACAAGAGAACCATCATCCTGCAGAGAGAGATGAGTGGGGGCTGAATTCGAACTCCAACCTAACGAGGAGAGATAAAGAAACGTAGCTAGGATACAATATATTGTGCCATGCCCTGTCCGCATCCCTATATAAAGGGGGTATAAATACCGAAAGTCTACTCAAGGGCTTTTTGATTGGGAGCAATTAAGGATTTTTAAAACATGCTACAAAGCGTTGACAGATAATAGGATCAGATGTTTTTTGTGAAGTTATTAAAAAGATATTTTGCTACAAGATTCGCCCCACCTAATAGCCATAGGATTGCAGCCAAAGCTAGGTATGGGCCATAAGGCACTTTGACTCCTAATTTCTGTTTCCTTTGTTTCAGAATTCCGATTCCGACCAGGGTTCCTATCATGGAGGAGACAGCTAGAATAAAAGGTAAACTTTGCCATCCCAAAAAAGCGCCCAGGGCGGCAAGTAACTTTGCATCTCCAATGCCCATGGCCTCTTTTTGAAGAAACCAAGAAGCGGTACGGGCGACTAGCCAGAGGGAGCCGCCAGCGATCGCAGCTGATAGGGAGGATCGAATCATTGCGTCCACCGGATCGTCTTTTCCCTGCAGTGTGGGAAACAGGTAGCTGAGGCAGATTCCGACAACGACTCCTCCAAGCGTGAGGAAATCAGGAATGACCAGATAATCGAGATCGATTCCTGATGCGACGATGAGACCGGCAACCAAGATGGCGTAGATGGCGAAAAGTTGAGGCGGATAGAGCATCCAAAGGGCGGTAAGAGCAGTAGCGGTCCCGGCCTCAACGATTGGGTAGCGGGGATCTAGGTGGGCTCCGCAACAGCGGGCCCGACCTCGCAACATGAAGTAACCCAAAATAGGTAGATTTAAAAAACCGGGAAGTTGTACTCCACAAGCGGCGCAGCGGGAGGGCGGACTTATGATCGATTGTCCGATCGGAATCCGAAGGATGCAGACGTTAAGAAAAGAACCAAGAATCGCACCAGAAATAAAAACAAAAAAAATCAGAAGGAGAGGTAGAATCATAAGGTTCGGCCGGCGGCCTGGGATAGAGCTTTGCGCATCGCGTTGAGGGGCGCGGTCTTTTTTGACCAAATTTCGAAAGCAAGCGCGCCTTGGTGGAGAAGCATGCCCAACCCATCTTCCGCTTGGCACCCACGCTGGCGGGCGGTTCGGACCAAGGGGGTCCAATCTGTCCGATAGATTGTGTCGTAGACCCGTAATGGAGGGGTCAGAAATTGTTCTGGAATAGGCAAGGGATCCTCCTTCTTAAGGCCAAGACTGGTGCCGTGAATCAGGAGATCAGTATCAGCGAGGGCTTTTTCAAGAGCCTTCGGGTCCCAATCGATTTGGCGAATCGGAAATCGGCCGGCGACAAGAGGGGTAAGTTCCCGGAGTAGTTCTTGAGCCCGCAACGGGTCGCGGTTGACCAAGGTAAGTGAGGTGCAACCGGTGGGGGCCAAAGATCGCGCAATCGATTGTCCCACCCCCCCACATCCTAGAAGGAGAGTTCGCCCGGGCGGAAGAGAGTTGGGCCAAATTTCGCGTATCGCGCGGGCCCAGCCTGCCGAGTCGGTGCTCGATCCATGAATTCGACCTTCGACAATATTTACGGTGTTAACCGACTGTGCTTGGACAGCGGAGGAGTCTCGAACCTGAGAAAGGCGGAACATTTCCGTTTTGTGGGGAAGGGTGCAGTTCCATCCTGTCAATCCAGCTTGCAAAAGCTGAGGTAGGGCTTTCTCCAGAGCACCGCTTGGAACTTCGATGCGGAAATATTCGGCGGGGATACCAATGCTTTGCCACCCTGCCAAATGCATGGGGGGGGAGAGCGAATGAGCTACAGGGAACCCGATCACTCCGTAGCGAAGCTTCCCTGGTTGGGGTAGGGGAAGGGTGGTGGGGGTAAAAACTTCGGGTGTCACCCCTCCATTGAGCCATCGGAAGGCTTTTCCGCCCAACAAAAACGCATGCCGCCCAAGTTGCCCCAAAAGCGGGTTTCCCCTAGGGTTTCCCCTTGAGCACACATCACCCTTTAACGGATGAGATGGTTCGTTCCTATGCCGAACTGGCGGCGATCAACCATTTAGGCGGAGCGCAGCTTCCTTCCAAGGCGGCGGTAGCCGCGATTACACAAGACTTACTCCATCTTCTCTTTCCAGGTTTTTACGACGAGGATCATTTGGAAGGTAAGGAGTTGGGGCCGGCGATCACTTCTCTTCTTCGTTCCGTTGAAAAGTCGCTCACGAAAGAAATTGCAAAGAGCATGCCCGCGCAAGTGATGGCGGGAGAGACCGCGGCAGGCAAGGTTCAAGCTTTCCTCATCCGGCTTCCAGGGGTTCGAAAAATTTTAAAAACCGATGTGGAGGCGGTGTTGGCTGGGGATCCTGCCGCACGGAATGTGGAAGAGATTCTGTTGGCGTATCCTGGGGTGGAAGCGATTGCCGTACAGAGGATGGCTCATGAGCTGCATCTTCTCGGGGTTTCCCTTTTCCCAAGAATGATGACCGAGTGGGCTCACAGCCGAACAGGAATCGATATTCATCCTGGAGCGGTGATCGGATCCTCTTTTTTTATCGACCACGGAACGGGTGTGGTGATCGGGGAAACTACGGAGATTGGTCAGGAAGTGAGGATTTATCACGGAGTGACACTGGGGGCGCGATCGGTCACGGGGGCCCAAAGTCTGCGAGGCCGAAAGCGTCATCCAACGATTGAAGATCGAGTGACGATTTACCCTGGGGCAACGATCTTAGGGGGTGAAACGGTCGTGGGGGAGGGAAGCACCATCGGGGGAGGGGTTTTTCTGGCGAAAAGTGTTCCGCCTCATCATCTGGTATTTGCCGAGCACGCCACATTAAAAATCATACCCAAATCGGAGCGCCCGCAGGGGAGCGAATATACAATATGAATAACTTCTCTTTTTCGGGTTGGCCCGCGGCCCCTTTTTCTTCGTATTATTCCCTGTGAGCTTGCCCCCCCTCATCGTAGAACGAGAAAGTCTTCCGGGGCTTTTGGAGCAGGAGATGCAGGGCTTTTTCCATCGCCAGAAAGAGCGCTATGAGTTCGGCGATCTTTTTGAACCTGTTTTTTTCGACATGTGCGAGTTTGTTGGCCGAAAGGGTAAACGGATCCGGCCCTTGCTTTTTCTTCTTACGTACCGGGCTTTGGGCGGGAAGAAAGGCTGGGCAGACAAGTCGCTAATCCAGGCAGCACTCTCGCTTGAGCTGTTGCATGCCTTTGTGTTGGTGCACGATGACTTGATCGATCGCTCCGAGAAGCGTCGCGGTTTGCCTACCTTCCATAAGCTGGTCGAGCAGAGACAAGGGCGGATGAGTCACGCGGAACGGACAGGACAGGGAGTTGCTTTGGTTGTGGGTGATCTTCTTTTTGCCCTATCAGTCGAAACTCTGCAGCAGAGTGCCTTTGACCCAGTTCCTCGTCAGCAGGCGTTGGCAAAACTTCTTTCCTACGTCACTGACACGGGGGTAGGGGAGATTTTCGATATTTTATTAGGCTCGCGAGATATCGGGCGTGTGACTCGTGACGAGATCGAGTTGACCTATCTCCTAAAGACGACCCGGTACACCTTTGAGGCACCCTGCGTGATCGGAGCATTACTGGCGGGGGCGTCTTCTGAAAAAGCGGATGATCTGGCTCGGGTGATGGAGCCCCTAGGTTTGGCCTTTCAGATTCAAAACGACCTTCTCGAGATTTCCCATTTGGACGGAAAGGATCAGCTCTTGCCGACCGATCTTTTAGAAGGAAAGAAAACCCTGTTGATGCACGAAGCGTACCAACGATTGGGTGAGGTGGACCGCTCGTTTCTCCAGATGTGTTTTCATTCGGCAGCCCGGAACGAGGCCTCGATTTCGAAGGTGCAGGATCTTTTGCGTAAATCAGGTGCAATCCAAGTCATGCAGGAGCGTTGCCGTGCTTTGTTTGAGCAGGCAAATCAGTTCCTGGCCCAATCCCATTTGACGGCAGCGGAGCAGGCCTCGATTGCCGAGGCGATTGCCTGGGTACGCCAAACCGTCCGTTTGGGGAGTTAGTCGGTTGGGCGCATCTTTGCCGCCAACTTTGGCCGATTCATTTCGAGCTGCGCGGGCGATCACCCGGGAGCATGCCAAAACATTTTATTTTGCCTCCCACGTCCTGTCTGAATCTGTTCGGCAGGATGCCTATGCGGTGTATGCGTGTTGTCGTTCGATCGACGACGTAGTGGATCAGGGGGTCGCGCGGGGCGAGACGATTCGACCGGAGGTAGCAGGAGAGTTGTTGTTGAGAGCTTTTGAATCCGGCGGAGACCAACCTGGGGAGGAGTGGATGCCGGCTCTTCGAGACACGATCAGCCGAAAAAAAATCCGCCGGCGATGGTTTGAGGATTTGGCGATCGGGGTGGCTGGGGATGCCGGTCCTGTGAATCTCCAGACTTGGGAGGAGTTGGATCTGTACTGCTATCGGGTGGCGGGAACCGTCGGCCTGATGATGATGAGGGTCTTCGGGTCGGAAGATCCGGCGGCCGAACCCAGGGCACTGGATTTGGGGCGAGGAATGCAGTTAACCAATATTTTGCGGGATGTGGCGGAAGATGCAAAGGCAGGTCGGATTTATCTGCCTGCCCGAGAGCGGGAGCAGTATGGGATTCGTGGAGAAGATCTTTTTATGGGACGAGCTTCCGGGCACTGGATCGAGTTTATGCAGTTTCAGGTCGAACGCGCTCGAGAGCAGTATCGTCTGGCTGAACCGGGAATTGCCCTTCTCCCTGAAGGCGGACCTCAGATGTCGGTCTGGTTGATGCGGGAGCTGTATGCAGGGATTTTGGATCCGATCGAGGCGTCGGGTTACGATGTGTTTCGGAAGCGGCACTCCCTATCGATGGGGCAGAAAGTAGTTCGTGGATTGGGAGTTTGGTGGAAAAAACGGACACGCTGAAGTCGGAATCTAAATCCCGTGGGAAATCCGGGCGGCGAGGAAGAGTCCTAACATAATCCCGAGAGTGATGGCGGGGCGGGGATCGGCTTTTTGGGCAGGTTCCGCGTAGACCGGGGTTACCCAAGCCAAAAGGGCGCTAAAGATGAACCACGAGAAAAAGTTTTGCGGTGGAACCACATTTCCAGCCCAGTGCCAGTATCCGCGGATCGCGTAAGCAAAAGGTTCCATTAAAAAATCGAAAAGCATGGCAAAGGCACCTGTGGCGATCGCGATCGGGGCGCGGGAACCGCCGAGCCAGTACTGACTCAAACTGAGATTCGCGCCTGCGACTACGGCAAACCAGGCGAGGGGGATGGCCAAAGGAAGAATGCCACCCATTCGCGGACCAAAGGCGTCGGTATACTGATACGAGCCAAAAGGAATTCCACTGAGAGTGCCCACGGTCTCGAGTAGGGCGGAGGAAAGGAGGATGGCAGCTGCTGTGATTCTCGCTCGGCGAAGACCCAACCGATCCACAGCAGAGAAGTAGACATGGGTGGCGGCCAAAAGCATGGAAATAAAATCCCCGTTTTGGAGGCAAAGAGTGATGAATTGAGTTAATCCATAGGGAAGGGGAAGGGTCGCAGCCCACGCCGGGGTAAGGCGGAAAGTTACAGCCAAGAGACCAATACCCGCCCAGATGAGGAAAAACTTCCAGAGCCATTCGCGGAGTCGAGCCGGGATCACCCTTCGAGGTAAGAGCAGGGAAGGTCTCGCGACAAGCTTCCGCCGACGTTGACTCTGGAGCTTCCGGGGACGAAAAAAGAACATGTTCGGGATTCCTACAGCAGGTTTGCTATGCGCTGGATTGGCCGGTTTGGGGTTAACGATGGGGTTTGCCCCATTCAGTCAGCCCCTGGCCGGATGGTTGGCGTTGATTCCCTTAGCCTACTATGGGGTGAGAAAGAGGCCGGATCTTCGACAAAGTTTTTTCTTGGGTTGGTTTGCAGGAGCGACCCACTTTCTGACCACTTTCAGTTGGCTGACATCGGTCACGACGGCGGGGTGGTTCGTGCTGTGTCTATATATGGCGATCTATCCCGCGCTTTGGTTTGTTCTGTGGGTTTGGTTTGCAGGTGCCGATGTGGAGCGAATGACGAGCGCTCGAAATATCCGGCATGTCGTTCTCGGGGCCTCGGCTTGGGTTCTGACCGAATGGCTGCGGGGGATCGTTTTCAGCGGATTTGGTTGGAATGAGCTGGGAGTATCGCAAGGAAATCTGCTCCTTTTGGCTCAGATTGCAGATTTGGGGGGTGTTCCATTGGTCTCTTGGGTGGTGATGTTTGGTGGCTTGACCCTGACCTTAACGGCACGGCGTTTTGAATTAGAAATACGTGGCACCCAAAAATGGAAGCCGAGGTGGGATTTTACGGCGGGAGTTTTTGTTCTTGGGATGACGATGGTGTACGGGGCGAGGTCCGTTCTTCATCCGAATGAAAACGCGATTCACACCTTGAGCTATGCGGCGATCCAGCCTGCGGTTCCGCAGGACCCATGGAGGTCAGCGGGAATTACGAAAGTGGTGGAGGAGCTAACGAAGGGGTCGAGAGTTGCCCTCACGCAAAGTGGCCCGATCGATCTTATGGTTTGGCCTGAGAGTTTGGCGGGAACGGGTTGGAGGGAGGAACCGGAATTTCAAAAAGCGGTGCAAAAAGTACGAAAAGAAGGAGCCCGCTCCCTGTTAACGGGTTCATTGGATATCCGTGGTGCCGACACCTTCAATAGCGCGGTTCTGTTTACTGGAGAGGATGGAAGATCACCTCAAGTTTACGATAAATCCCATCTTGTGATTATGGGGGAGTATGTGCCTTTGGCTGGAATTTTTCCCTGGTTGCGAAAACTGGTTCCTCCGGGGGGGGATCTGACAGCAGGTGAAGTCTCTGGGGTTTTCGAATTGGCCGGAAACGGGATCAGGATTGCCCCCCTGATCTGCTTTGAGGATTCGGTGGCTAGGGTGGTCAGGAAGGCAGCCCAAAAACTTCCGCATCTTCTGGTGAATTTGACTAATGATGCATGGTTTGGAAGATCGGCTGGTGCGAAACAGCATCTGGAAAATGCGCGTTTTCGGGCCATTGAAACACGACTCCCACTTTTGCGGGCGACAAACGATGGGGTGACAGCCTTGATCAACCCACGAGGGGTGATTGTTGAGCAGGTTTGGGATTCAGAGCTGAAATCGTACCAGAGGCCCGGCCTCATTTCCGGGGAGATAGATTTAAACGAGCCCAAGCTCACCATTTTCACCCAGTGGGGCAATTGGTTCGTCGGTCTATCGATGGGGTTGGTTTTTCTGGGGTTGATTCGTTTGCGGAACAAGCTCTGATTCGTTGGGCTTATTCCAAAGAAAGAGGTGAAAATATATTGATTGCATCGACATCCGTATGATCAAATGTGGAGTTAACAACAACCAAAGGAGATACAAACAAAATGATCAAGAATATCACAGCGATTGTTAGCGTGCTTGCCGCTATAACAAACTTGTCCTTTGCAGACAGTGCTCCTGAAGCTTCTGCTCAAGACACCAAAAAGATGGTTCAAAATAACTTCGTTGAGACCGCCCAGAAGGGGATCAAGCTCAGCGGGTACGTTGACACCGGCTACAGCTACAATTTCACAGGAACAAGCCAAGGATCCTCGACTGTGAATGGACGTCTCGGAAGCGATACAGCCCAACGAGGTGATTTCAATCTCTATGCCGTTAAGATTGCTTTGGAAAAAGCCTTGAGTTCCGAGAATAAGGCTCAAGCCGGATTCCGAGCGGATGTTATGATTGGTGAGGATGCAACCTACTTTATTAATCGTACCTCGATACAGAATCCTGACTCAGGTCCCACAAACACGGATATGAATTCGAACTCACTTTTCCTTGAGCAGGCCTATGCCTCGATCCGAGCTCCCGTTGGTAACGGGTGGGACTTCAAGGTTGGTAAGTTCGTTTCGATTCTTGGTTATGAGGTGATGGAGCGGCCGGCCAATATGAATACCACCTTCGGGCTGATTTTTAATCAACTTCCCCTTTATTATACAGGCGTCCTCTCTTCCTATAAGTTTGATGAGTATATTGACGGAAAACTGGGTGTGGTGAATGGTTCCAACAGCGATAACAACACCACCACGAATCCGAATGATGGTGACGGATGTGCGGTTTTGGCAGCTTTAAACTTTACTGCTCCTGGTGGGAATGCGAACTGGAGCAATAATTTCCAATACAGCACGGGTTATGACAATAACACGGCCACGGGAACCGGAAATTCCAGCGAAGGGTACAACAACGGCGGGGGATCCGTATCTGCCTACACTTGGTACTATAACTCGTGGGGAAATTGGGCGCCCAAGTTTGCGGACGACAAACTACTCCTGGCTTTTAACACCGTTTGGTTTGTGAAAAGTGGAAATACAACAGGACCAACCACGGTCAATTCCAGTGTTTATGGAGCAGGGGCGTATGCCAAGTATCAGTTTAATGACTGGTTTAGCTTGGCCAGCCGTGGAGAATATCTTGGAAGTAACAACGACTTGAAGTTTGGAACCCAGGGAAATCCATCGACGAGTAAAAGTCCTGGGCATGTAACTGGAACCAATCTGTGGGAGTACACACTTACGGCCGGTTTCAACGTGATCGATAATTTACTCCTCCGTGCGGAATATAGAATGGATTGGGGCAGTAATATTGTGAGCAATGGCCACAGTGCCGGACAAAATAGTGGAGCAGTTTCAGGTGGTCCTGCCTACTACGCGGGCGCTGAGGTGGTTTACAGTTTCTAAAGAGTATTTAGAGAACTGGTACATTCGATACCCCCGAGTGGCTGTAATGAGCTGCTCGGGGGTTTTTATTTTCCAAAATCAGCAGGAGCTTGAGGTGATGTATATTTTCGGGCATTTTATTCGCTTATGGCACTGCCTGCTGAAACGATCGACCTTGCCTCCGTGAACTCCCGCTTGCGGGAGTTACGGAGGTTTCTTTGACCCGGCAAAATTAGAAGCCCACCTAAAAGAGTTTGAGGGGCGGATGTCGGCCCCGGACTTTTGGAACGATTCAACGAAAGCCCAAAAAATCGCTGCGGAAGCCAATGCTTTACGCAAAAAACTGGATCAGATGAAGGAGTTAGAGCGAAAGGTTGCTGATTTGCCAGTTCATCAGGAGTTGGCCGAGGAAGATGGAAGTCCGACTGCCCAAGCCGATTATGCTCGGGAACTGCGTGAGGGAGTCGCGATGTTGGAACAGACCGAGGTTCAGTTCATTCTTTCGCAACCGGATGATCGCCGGAATGCGATTCTTAGCCTCAATGCAGGAGCCGGGGGTACGGAGGCATGTGACTGGGCAAATATTCTGATGCGGATGTATCAGAGGTGGGCGGAACGACGTGGATTCAAGGTTGAGGTGCTAGATATATTATCAGGGGAAGAGGCCGGAATTAAAAACGCCATGCTTAGGATTTCCGGCGAGAATGCATATGGGTATTTGAAGGCTGACCGTGGGGTTCATCGGTTGGTGAGAATTTCCCCCTTTAATTCACAAGGGAAGCGACAAACATCCTTTGCATCGGCGGAAATCGTCCCCGAACCTGACGAGGAAGTTGAACTGGAGATTCCAGATAAGGATGTTCGTGTGGATGTGTTTCGAGCAGGGGGGCACGGCGGACAGGGGGTAAATACGACCGATTCAGCAGTTCGGATCACCCACTTTCCCACGGGCTTGGTAGTGACCTGTCAGAACGAGAGATCGCAGATCAAGAATCGGGCCACGGCGATGAAGGTTCTGGCTGCGAGGATTAAGCAGGCGGAGTTGGATAAAAAAATGGCGGAACAGGAGCAGAACTACGCCGCGAAGGGCCAGATCGGGTGGGGACACCAGATTCGCTCTTATGTTCTCCAACCGTATCAGATGGTGAAGGATTTGCGGACGGGGGAGCAGACGAGTGATGTGCAGGCAGTGTTGGATGGAGAGATCGACCCGTTTCTAAATGCCTTTCTCAAAGGAAAAAAGAGAACTGGTCCAGTTGAGGACGAGGAGGACGAATGAGCATTGGAAATGATCGTCTGGCAGCGATTCTCAACAACAAGCGGAACGAAGCAGAGGCCATCGAAGGCAAAAAGGCTGAATTCCGAAGGCAGGCTCTCCTTCGAAATGATTTCCGCGGTTTTCGTTCGAATCTCTTCCAACCTGGAATCGTTACGGTGATTGCGGAGTGTAAGGCGGCTTCACCATCGGCAGGGGCAATCGTCGGCAAATACAATCCGGTAGCTCAGGCGAAGCTGTATGAGAAAGGAGGGGCGGGGGCGGTTTCCGTTCTGACTGATCGGGAGTTCTTTAAAGGGTGTCTAGCGGATATGCAAAAAGTGAGAGAGGAGATATCCCTTCCTGTTTTGCGGAAGGACTTCATTCTTACCGAGGCTCAGGTTTATGAAAGCGTGGCTGCTGGTGCGGATGCTTTCCTGCTCATCGTGGCGGCATTAACGGATGACGAACTGAAAAGGCTCTATGAGCTAGGAAAAACGCTGCAGTCGGATGTTTTGGTGGAGGTACACGATTTGGCGGAGATGGATCGGGCTTTGGAAATTGATGCGGACATCATTGGAATCAACAACCGGAACCTGCACACCTTTGCAGTAGATCTAAAGACTACGGAGCAGCTGGCTTCCGAAATTCCGTCCGACTGTCTAGGGATTAGCGAAAGCGGGATTCGGACGAGGGAAGATGTGAAAATCGTAACGGCTCAGGGAATCCACTGCTTGTTGGTGGGGGAAACATTGATGAAGGATGGGGATCCGGCGAACGCTCTGAGGCTGTTGAAGGAATAACTTTCTTAGTTAAGTAGGAGGGTTTCTTCGGGGAAGGTTTTGAGGTAGAGTGGGGGGATGAGTGCGAAGAGCCAGTATCTTCCTGTACCCGATGCCTCGGGACATTTCGGGGCATATGGGGGAAGGTATGTTCCGGAGACCTTGGTGGCTCCTTTGGAGGAGTTGGCGGCAGAGTTTGCAAAAGCCCAAAAGGATCCGGCCTTTCTGCATGAACTCAAAGAGATGCGCCGTGATTTTACGGGTCGTCCGACTCCCCTCTATTTTGCTGAACGACTGACCCAACATTGTGGAGGAGCTAAGATCTATTTGAAGCGGGAGGACCTGCTTCATACTGGGGCGCATAAAATCAACAATGCGCTCGGCCAGGTGATTCTGGCCCGTCGGATGGGCAAGAAGAGGATTATTGCCGAGACGGGGGCGGGTCAGCATGGGGTGGCGACCGCGACGATGGCGGCCCGATACGGGATGGAGTGCATTATTTACATGGGGGAGGAGGACATGCGGCGCCAAGCCTTGAATGTGACCCGGATGCGGCTTTTGGGGGCCAAAGTGGTGGGGGTAACAGCGGGTCAGAAGACGTTGAAGGAGGCGGTGAACGAGGCGATGCGGGATTGGGTGACGAATGTGAGGACAACTCATTATGTGCTCGGCACGGCTTATGGGGCGCATCCTTATCCCTACATGGTGCGTGAGTTTCATAAAGTGATTGGGGAGGAGGCGAGGGCGCAAATGATGCAAAGGGAGGAAGGATTGCCTGACGTGATCTGTGCCTGTGTTGGAGGAGGAAGCAATGCGATCGGAATCTTTTATGCCTTTCTGAATGATGAAAAAGTTCGTCTGGTCGGAGTGGAGGCAGGAGGGGAAGGGATCAAGCCCGGAAAACATGCAGCCCGTTTTCAGGGTGGGAAGTTGGGGGTTCTTCAGGGGTCGAAGTCGTTTTTATTGCAGAATGCGGATGGGCAGATCGAGTCGACCCATTCGGTTTCGGCGGGGTTGGACTATGCTGCAGTTGGGCCAGAGCATTGTCATTTAAGGGAGATCGGAAGGGCTGAGTACACTTATGCGACCGATGACGAGGCTCTGGATGCCTTTTCCACATTAGGAAAGATTGAGGGAATTCTGCCGGCGTTGGAGACGGCTCATGGAGTGGCTTTTGCAATGAAGGAAGCTCCGAAGTTGAGAAAGGATCAGATCATCTTGGTGAATCTTTCAGGTCGGGGAGACAAGGACGTCAACGAAGCCGCTCGATTTTTATTGAAGAGTTGAGACCTGCTGGTGCCCGTGAAGGGCGAGTGATGGAAATTATATCCCGAGAATGATCTCTGCGTTTTGGAAAAAACGGCGAACCATCAAACGGGCTATTTTGCGTCCGCGGGATGAAAGTTGAACGAGCGTGGGGCCGTTGGTGATGGGGATGGAAAGAGTGAGAGCCACCCCGATCTGATAATCCTGCCATGCATCTGCAAAACTGTATCCGCGGACTCCTCCCTGACGCAGGGTTTTCTGCCAGGTGTTGATGAGTTTGTGTTGATCCCGAAGTGTGAGGGGACGAGAAGAGCTTCCTCCGATCACCCGAGCTAGATCGAAGGCCCCCAAGCCGCGGGCTGCAATCTGCCAATCGACGATAAAAACCTTGGATCGAACGATGAGGAGGTTGTCGGCGCGTAGATCGCCGTGGACAAGGGTGATTGGTCGCTTCTTGGCCTGTCGAAGGGCTTGGGCAATCGTGGGGAAGAAATGCTGGATTCGTTTCGCATCCTTTTTCGTTAAAAGGGACCTGCAGTACCTAAGAAATGTCTGGGCATGTTTACCAGCTTCATGGGCTCGGTTGTATTGGTGAAGCGGAAGGGCATTGATCTTGTGTAGTTGATTGGAATTCCAAAATCTTGCATGAACAGTCCCGATCGATTTTGCCACGGAGGATAGTTCCCTGAAGGAGAGCCCTTGAATCTGATCTCCAGTTCGACAGGGAAAGATTTCCTGAAGCAGAAGAAGACCATCCGAGCCATCTGGAGTTGAGGCGGAAGCTATGCAGCGCGGAACAAATTTCCCTCCCAGAGGCTTGAGGAGCTGATAGGCGAGGACTTCACGTTGGAAGGAGCGGATGTATCGGGAAAACTTTTGGGCCACAGGTTGATCGGACCCGACTTTCAGTATGTATTTGCGGGAGTTGCCGGGTCGGGTGGCGTGGAAGGTCTGGCTTAAAAATCCAGTGCACCTCGTTGGGCAGAGAAGGAAGCGGGAACTTTTCAAGGACGGGAATTAGGGGTTTTTAAGATCTGACCAGGTCGAAGAATGGAATTCGTTGCAAGCTGATTGAGAGTACGGATTTGCTCGGCGGAAGTATTGATTCCCCGCTTCGCAAGATCCCGTGCAATTCGGCTCAGTGTATCGCCATTTTTCACCACATAAGAGGTCGCGGTATTTGGAGAATTGCTTTGAATTGTGGGAATAGGCTTCACGGCTAGAGGGGGGGTGGAATGGCCGGCTTTGGTTAAGAGCGTTCGAAGTTTTTCCGACGGAGAAGCGAAATTGAGAGATTGGCCATCTTGAATAAGAAAAGAAGCAACGCCGATGACACGGCCTTGGGCATCGAGCACAGGAGAGCCGCTAGAACCTTGGGATATGGGGGCACTGATTTGCAGGACATCGCGCTTCTCGTTGGGCAGGCGACGCCGGGCGGATACGATGCCTTCGGTGAGAGTTCCTTCCAGTCCAAGGGGACTACCCACCACAGCGATGCGGGTGCCCGCTTCGGCCGATCCGTCGGGTGCTAATAGGAGAAATGGCAGATCCTTGGCTTTGATTTCGAGTAGGGCAAGATCGTTGCGCATGTCAGTGGCAACGATGTGAGTGATGGGAAAAAGACCTCCATTTTCAGCCTTGGCTATGATGCTATGCGCTTCAGCAATGACGTGGTGATTCGTGACTAGCAGTCCCTCCGGAGAGATTGAGAATCCCGTTCCCGCACCAATCGTGTTTCCATCTTCGTCCTGAAGGACGAGAAGGTAGACAGCGGGACGGGTTTGTTTCGCGATGGTACGAAGATCGGGTGCATCGGTTGCTGCGAAGAGAGGGTGGGCGAAAAAAAGTGATAGGCCCAATAGGATGCGATTCATGGCTTCAGTAAAGAGGAAGTTGGGAAAGAGGCGAGTCCTTGTCGGGGGTTGCGGGTGGGGGGCAAGATGAGGCATGATCTCGTGAATGACTATTGGGGGTGTTGCTAAGTTTGGACTGACATCTTTGGCCGCTTTTTTTGGGGTGATCGCCACTTTACTGTTTCAACCGGAAGTTTTTCGGGGAATCACCCTTCCTTTGTCAGCACGGGCGGTGGGGTGGAAGGCCCGTGCCGTATCCGCGAGCCTCAGCCCTTTGGGGAAACTGCAGATTGAGGGTTTGGAGGCTGTGAACACGGAAAAGTCGCGGTTGGATCTGGATTCGGCCTTGGTTGTATTGGATCTGAAAAGCCTGCTCAAGGGGCAACCAGAAATTCTTTTGGCGGAAATAAAACTCGGGTTGATCGATCTCGAGTGGAAACCGACTCCGGGGAGTGGAATAAGTTTAGTACTACCTTTCCGACTCCGGGAAGCAGATCTGGAGATCACGGAGGGGAGGGTTCGAATGGGGGACGGTGCGTTAATTCTGGGTGACGTCAAAGCCCAAGCGAAGGGTTGGGATGGGAAATCCCCGCGTGAGATTCAGGGGAAGATTGGAAAGCTTTCATGGAATGGTCCCGGAAAACAGGAGCTGAGTGGGGTCGTGGAGTTGCAAATTGCAAAAAATGCGATCGGGGTGGGAGTCGATCAGTGGAAGGGGAGACTGGCAGTGGATATTGGTACGGTGGTGGATCTTTCCCCCTTGGAGTTGGTGGCACCATGTCGATTGGTAGTTCAGGGGGAAGGAAGCGGTTTCCTTGGCGACGAATGGAAAATCGAAAAGATGCATGGCTCCTGGGAAGGAGTGGGCGGTGTCAAATTATCGACTTTGGCATCGGGTCAGCGGAACAAATCGGGAGATTGGGAATTGGAACTTAATTTGGATCCAGTGGATCTGGCGGTGGTGGGTGTGCTGTTCCAGGCACGGGGTGTAAAATCGGTGGAAGGGGATCTGGGCGGGGAGTTTCATCTGGAAGGTGGATCGAAAAAGCCGATCTTGGGAAGTGCCAAGTTGCAAGGGCATGGGGTGCAAATTGTTTCTGGAGTCGGGCTGCTTTGGCCTGCGCGACCAGCAGAACTTCTTGGAGTGACCCAAGGGGCTTGGAGTGCGGACAGCAAAACCTTGCGAATTGAGAATCTTCAATTGGAGCTCGGGCAGAAGGGCGGGTTGAAAGATTTGCAGGCCAGTTTGGATCGGCCTGCAGAGTTTCATTTGCAGGGAGGATTACCGACTTCAACAGAGACAGCGACTCTACAGTGGGCTTTTCAAGGAATGGAGTTGGCGGCAGTGGCGCCTCTCATCCTTTCGCCTGAGCAGTTCAAAGTTCGGGGAGGTCAGTTGTCTGCTCAGGGGGAGGGAAAGATTCAAGGGGGAACGGTGCAGGTGATGGGACGTATCGACAGCCGCGCGATGCGGGCGAGTGGTTCTTGGCTCAAGGGAGATCTGCAGGTGGATTCAGCTGGGGTGCAATTCCGAACTGTTTTCGAGGGTGCCAAAAAAGTCCGTCTTGAGGAGGGAATTGTCCAAGCGTGTTGGGCGGGAGGGGAAGCGGAGGATCTGAGGGCAAAGATTCAGGCGGAGTGGGATTGGTCGAAGGGGGAAGGATGGATGATGGGGGATGGGCAGGCTGGACTGGTTGGACTGGGAAATGCGTGGTCGGGAGCCAAACTTTGGCCGGATTCAGGGCTGGCGAAGTTACATGTAGAATTTTCAGGAAATCTGCAAGAGAAGGGGAGAGGTTTGATGTCTCTCACTTTGGATAAGATGCATTGGGCAGGAGAAACGGCAGCTCCATGGAGGGCGAGAGCTTCTTCTCAGCTGATGTATCAGGCGGGGTGTTGGAGTTTTCAAGAATTCATCGGGCAGGCTGATCGAGGGGGGCAGATGTTGTTGGATAGCCGTGGGATGGGGGAGTGGGCTCCTTCGCGAAATGAGGGCAAGGCCAGTTTGGATCTGACGCGGGTGGAGTCTTCCTGTTTGGTGCCCATTCTGGGATTGATCACTCCGAATTGGAAATGGCAGGCGGCGGCTGGGTCGGGCTCTTTTCAGTTTGAAAGAAAAGGAAGTCAGGATCGGGTGAAGGCCAATCTCGACGGTTCGATTACCGTCGAAACCGGAACTCCGGACCATTCCCGTTTGGTCGATTTTTCATCGATTCAAGGTGGAGTTCAGGCGACCTGGCCATCTGGCAATGTGGGAAAGCTTTCGATCGAACAGCTTGCCCTGACCGCTCGTCATCGGGACGGCTCCGATGCGATTCGGGCTTCGTTGGATCAAGTGCTCACTTTGGAGAAAATCGGAAAAGGCGAGTGGCGACCGAGTGGGCAAGGTGTGGCGACCGGCTCGATTCAGTACACGAGTTGGCCCGTCGGATTATTTGGCCCCCTCATTTTTCCAGAAGCGAAGGAAACTTCTCTTTTGGGAACCGCTTCAGGATTTATTCAGGTTCGCAGTGATCCGAAAAAAGGAATTTTCCAAGGCGAAGTGAATCTCCAGATGCCTGATTTCACCATCGACCTGCCCCAGGTTCAGTTGAAAGACCATCAGGTGAGTTTGACGGCTGGAGTCGCACTGGGGGAGAACGGAGATCTCGAAGTTCCGAGGGTGAGTTTGGTGGTGAAAAAGGAGGGGCAATCTTGGTTGGATTTCAAGGTTGAAAAGGAGTCCCGACCTGCCTTATTGGCCAAGGGCACTCTGGATCTGGCAGTCGCGAAGGATGTTTTGACCGGTTGGTCGGATTACATGTCGGACGGGGATTTGACCCTCCAAGCTGAAGTGGGGGATCCAAAGGATGGAGGGAGGACGATTGGGTATAGTGCGGTCATAAACGGCTTTTCGGGAGGTCATAGCAGCCTAGGCACGATCACTGGAGCCGAGGTGCGGAGTCAGGGGATTCTCCAGTGGAAGAACGGAATTCAATCGATCAAGGATGTCCAGTTGAGTGCGAAGAGCGGTGTGGGAAATCTCTCGATGAACCAGGTGAATTGGGCGAAGGATGGTGCATGGGCATGGGACGGAGGGCGCTTTTCGGAGGGTTGGGTTGCTTGGCTAATGAATCGGTGGATTACCCCTGCCCGATGGGTGGATGGGGATGTGGTTTTAGGGGCTGGATTTTTCCAGCCTGGGGAGTACGGGGGAAGCGGGGAGATCGATTTGAGCTTGCTGGATGTTCGTTTGGTGGAGGACATGAAAAAGCAGAGTGTTTCAGTTCGGTTGGATGGGGATTTCGATTATGACAAGAGAACAGAGAGCTTTGCTTTTAAGGATGGGTCGCTGATCTTTTCTTCATATCCAAATGATCCTGTCGTTATCCCCTCCCTGATGGTGGGTAACCATTCGGTCAAGGCCCAGGTGAAAGGGGGAGTTCTTGATCTGCGGGGAATCTTGGCGCAGACGGAGCAGATCCGAAACGCGAAGCCTGCAGCGGGAGTGGCGCCAGTTTCAAATGAACCTTGGAGGATCGATTTATCCGCCGCCTTAGAGCAGATCATTGTGGAGGAGGCGACGGTAGGACCTGTGCAGGTTCCACGTTTTCGTTGGGGTCCGGAGGGGATCTTGCTGGAGCCGTCGGTGGCACAGGTCAAAGGTGGAGTCGTCCGCGCTTCGATTGTGCAGTCCGGGGGTGTCGATCAACCGGTTCAGGCCAAGGTGGTGATGAGCAAGTTCCCCTTGGGGGCAATTTTGGGAAATCTGATCACCGATGCGAAAGGCCCGATCGGGGGCTGGGTGGACCTGCAGCTTGCGGCACAGGCGGGAAAACCGACTTTGGATGAGTTACGGCGTTCGTTGAGTGGGCAAGGAAGCTTTCGTCTCTATCAGGCTCATCTCGAGCGATTGCCATCTTTGGCAAAGGCGTTGCGAGCTGCAGGTGCCTTTTTGGGATCCAGTTTTATTGCAGGGAGTGAGATTAATGATTTGGGATCGAACTTCACGCTTCAAGGAAAGCGAATCAGCGTGCCGGATCTGAAGGTGAGCGGGACGGCGTTATCGGCCGATATGGATGGATGGCTGGACTGGTGGGATCAGACTTTGGATTTTAAAGTTCGATTAGCTTTAACCAAAGAGGCGATGCAGAGCAGCGGCCAGTTACAAGGGGTGATGACGCAATTGATTGGGTCGAGTAACGACTACTACACGAAGATTCCAGGCGATGCGCGGATCACTGGAACACTGGCCGATCCCAAGGTGAGCATGGATATTGGAAAAATGCTGGCCGAGGGGGGAATCAACCTTTTGCTGAATGCCCCAACAGGAATCTTGCAAGGAGCAGGCAGTGCTGCGGGGGGTGCTGCGGGGGCAGCGACGCAGCCTGCGAGTGCAATTTTGCAAGGGGTAGGGAATCTATTTAAAGGGTTTTGAGTTGCATGAAGTTTCCCGTAGGATTTCAAGATGCGTAGCATGACCGGTTTTGGTTCAGTGGAGGTGCCGACGCGCCATGCTCGGATTCGGATCGAAGTCTCGTCCGTGAATAAACGGGGATTGGAGGTTATCGTTTTCACCCCAGGAGATCTGGCACGATTGGAGCGCCAGATTCGCGAGGATGTGGCTGAAGCGGTTGCCCGAGGAAAGGTAACGGTTGCCCTGCATCTGGAAGCGGGAATGGATCGGAATGGACGTGCTTTGGATTTGGGCAGAGCGTCGGCTTATGCGGCAGAGCTTAAGAGGGCGGGGAAAAGGTTAGGGGTGGAAGGGGGGCCGACTTGGTCGGATCTTTTGGGGTTACCTGGGGTGGTGGTGAGCACGGGTCGGACGGTTGTCCCGGCGGAGGATCGAAAAATTCTAGAAGGGGTTTGTCGAGCAGTGAAGAAGATGGTGGAATCGCGGGAGAGAGAGGGTGTCAGGATGGTGGGGGGGTTACGCGTTCATTTGCGCAAGATGGAGGAAATTCGAAAAAAAATGGACAAGGCGGCGGGTGAGATGCGCCGGAAGCAGGGACAGAGAATTTGCGCTAGAATTCAGGAGCTGGCT
>Ga0214921_10003367_pt1 | contig 24550 bp, 21 predicted proteins | sample LL1505_MetaG_FD_177992 | JGI IMG/M metagenome (GOLD analysis project Ga0214921, IMG submission 177992) | Freshwater microbial communities from Lake Lanier, Atlanta, Georgia, United States - LL-1505 | ecosystem: Environmental > Aquatic > Freshwater > Lake | place: USA: Georgia | collected...
AAATCAAACCGAGGTCAACGATATTGACACCGAGTTCCGGGTCAATGACGTCTTTGAGCGCCTCGAGGATCGTATCGAAGCGGTCGGCCGCGAGTTCGCTCACGAAGCCTCCACGAGAAAGCGGTCATACCCCTCGTCTTCGAGTCGGTCGGCAAGTTCTGGTCCGCCCTCTTCGGCGATCTTCCCGTTGACAAAAACGTGCACGAAGTCGGGACGAATGTAACGAAGGATCCGGGTGTAGTGCGTGATGAGAATGACACCCATGTCGGTGTTCGTCTTAACTCTATTGACGCCCTCAGAGACGACCTTGAGCGCATCGACATCGAGACCCGAATCAGTTTCATCAAGGACGGCGAACGCAGGTTTGAGGAGCTCCATCTGCACAATCTCATGGCGCTTCTTCTCGCCACCGGAAAAGCCCTCATTAACGTTGCGGGCCGCAAACGACTCGTCCATCTTGAGGTCGGTCATCGCCTTTTTGACCTCTTTACCCCAGGTACGAAGGCTGGGAGCGTCTCCGTCGATGGCGGTCTTGGCAGTTCGCAGGAAGTTCGAGACCGATACGCCCGGAATCTCTACTGGATACTGCATGGCGAGGAACAGACCGGCTCGCGCACGCTCGTCGACGCTCATGGCGAGAACGTCCTTACCATCGAGCAGGATTTGTCCCGAGTCGACGGTGTAACGAGGGTGCCCAGCGATTGTGTAAGCGAGCGTTGATTTTCCTGATCCGTTCGGCCCCATGATCGCGTGGGTTTCCCCCGAATTGATTGTCAGGGTGACACCGGTGAGGATTTCTTTGGTGCCGCCATCGACGTCAATCGATACGTGGAGGTCAATGATCTGCAGAGTAGCCATGATTACTTTCGAGTAGAGGTGTCAACGTATACGTCCGAACCGTCGATTTCGACGGTGTAGACGGGAACCGGCTCGAACGCCGGAAAGTTTCGAGGTGATCCGTCGGTGAGCCCAAATTTTGATCCATGTGCCCAGCATTCGATGGTGTCATCCTCGACGAAACCATCGGACAACGAGATGTCGCCGTGAGAGCATCGGTCGCCGAGGGCGTGGATTTCACCGTTCGATTCGCGAACGACGGCAATCGGGATGTCGTCGATGACAACTTTCATTGCGGACCCAATTGCGATTGATTCGAGCGTTCCGACGAGTTCGCGACTCATGCGCTTTCCTCCACTGCGTCTAGCGCTTGCGTCAGCGTCGCGGTTAGTCGTTCTTCCAATTCGGGAATACCGATGTGACCCACGATGTCCACAAGGAAACCGAGTGCGACAAGACGGCGCGCTTCCGATTCGGTGATACCACGTGCTTGCAGGTAGAAGAGGTGTTCGTCGTCCAATCGGCCGGTAGCGCTAGCGTGACCAGCGCCGGCGATATCACCGGTTTCAATCTCGAGATTGGGGATAGAGTCAGCGCGCGCTCCGTCTGACAGAACGAGGTTTCGATTGGCTTCATACGAGTCCGTACCCGTCGCATCCGGACCGATGAGAACGTCGCCAACCCAGACAGTTCGGGTCCCTTTCCCGTGAAGTGCGCCCTTATACAGAACGTTCGACTTCGTTTGGGCAGCCTTATGGTGGACGAAAACCTGATGTTCGATGTGGCGCCCGCCATCAGCAAAGTAGAGGCCGAACGACTCGATGCTGGAGCCGGTACCTGCCAGCGTGATGGCAGGGTTCACCCGCTGAACCGCGCCGCCCAGTGAGATGAGGATGTGGTCGACGTGCGCGTCTTTGTCGACGCGAACAAAGTGCGATGCGGCGTGAAGTGCGCGGTTGTCCCACTCATTGAGGTGAATCACGCGCGCGTTCGACCCGTCGTGCGAGATTATCTCTAGGTTTTCCGCGAGAGCGACGGACCCGTGGTTTTCGATAATCACTGAGCGGTGAGTGTTCGGAGTGAACTCGAGCACAAGGTGCCCGGATCGAACTCCGTCGATATCGCGATGAATGACAACCGGGTCGCCTTCGCCGTCGACCAGAACATGCAACGCGTCGACTGTTGTCGACCACGCGCGCGCAGAAATACGGTCTTCGGGAAGTCCAGCCTTGCCGGCGATTGTCGCCATGGGAACCCAGGCGTGCGTTGCACCGGTCACCGTGACGGCGTAGTGGCCGCCGTCGAGGTCGCCTTCGGCGAGTGCGCCGAGTGCGTCAATCGGACTCAGTCGCCATTCGAGTTGGCGAGCTGAAATCGCTGGGAAATCGTCGGGATGCGCGGATGCGAATCTCTCGTTGCGAGTTTGAACAGGCATATCCGACCATTCAGGCGCGACCGAAGGACTAGTCGTGGTTTCCGTCATTAGCCGACTGAACCTTCCATGTTCATCTCGATGAGTTTGTTGAGTTCGAGCGCGTATTCCATTGGAAGTTCCCGTGCGATGGGCTCGATGAACCCGCGCACGATCATCGCCATTGCCTCGTCTTCGGGCATCCCGCGGGACTGCAGGTAAAACAGCTGTTCCTCACTCACGCGCGAGACAGTTGCTTCGTGACCGAGGTGGACATCGTCTACACGAATATCAATTGCAGGGTAGGTGTCGCTTCGCGAAATCGTGTCGACGAGAAGGGCGTCACAACGCACGGTGTTTGCCGAGTGGTGGGCTTTTTCGCCCATTCGAACCTCGCCTCGGTATCCCGCTCGTCCGCCACCCCGAGCGATTGACTTCGAGATGATTGATGACGTCGTGTTCGGCGCGAGGTGAATCATCTTGGCACCCGCGTCTTGGTGTTGCCCTGGTCCGGCGAATGCGACCGAGAGGGTTTCACCCTTTGCATGTTCCCCGACCAAAAAGATCGACGGGTACTTCATCGTCACCTTGGAACCGATGTTCCCATCAACCCATTCCATCGTCGCCCGTTCGTGAGCGACGGCGCGTTTCGTAACCAGGTTGTAAACGTTTGTCGACCAGTTTTGGATGGTCGTGTATCGGACACGCGCGCCCTTCTTAACGACGATCTCAACGACAGCGGAGTGCAGCGAGTCGGACTTATAGATCGGCGCTGTGCAGCCCTCAATGTAGTGAATGTATGAGTCTTCATCCGCGATGATGAGGGTTCGTTCGAACTGACCCATGTTCTCGGTGTTGATTCGGAAGTATGCCTGCAACGGGATTTCAACGTGCACGCCCTTGGGCACATAGACGAACGAGCCGCCCGACCAGACGGCCGTGTTGAGCGCGGCGAACTTGTTGTCGCCACTTGGAATGATCGTGCCGAAATACTCTTTGAAGATGTCGGGGTGTTCGCGCAGAGCAGTGTCAGTGTCGAGGAACAATACGCCCTGCTGTTCGAGGTCTTCGCGAATCTGGTGGTACACGACCTCTGATTCGTATTGAGCGGCGACACCGGCGACGAGACGCTGACGTTCGGCTTCGGGAATTCCCAGCCGCTCGTATGTCTTACGGATATCTTCAGGGAGGTCTTCCCACGACTGCGCCTGGCGTTCCGTGGACTTGACGAAGTATTTGATGTTGTCGAAATCAATCGCAGACAAATCCGCGCCCCAGTTAGGCATCGGTTTCTTGAAGAACAGATCAAGGGCCTTCAGACGACGTTCGAGCATCCACTCGGGTTCGTTCTTTCGAGCGGAAATGTCCTTGACGACGTCCGCGTTGATGCCGCGACGCGCGCTGGCCCCCGCCGAATCGGAGTCGTGCCATCCGAACTCGTACTGACCTAGGCCGTCAAGTTCTGGTCGGTCAACAATGATGTCGCCCATGATTTCCTTTCTCGTCTACAACACGTTCATCGTGCCGACGAACCGCACCACGTGCGGGGCGAACATAGACTGATGTCAGCCCGGCTCGCTATTCCATCCTACCCGTAAGGCATCAATGCGCTTCTCGTTTCCGACTTCGTTGAGGGCCCGCGCCGTCCGAATTGTGGTGTGGTCGGCGCTTGTCGCCAACATCGGAATTACCATCACGGGCGCATTGGTTCGGTTGACGGCCTCGGGGCTCGGATGTCCGGAGTGGCCGCTGTGCACGGAGGACTCTCTCGTCAACACCCCCGAAATGGGAATTCACGGCGTTATTGAGTTCGGAAACCGAGTTTTGACTCTCGTTCTGTTGCTCGTCACCGTTCTGGTGATTGTCATGTTGTGGCGCTTCAGAAAAGAACGGCCCGACTTGTGGCGTTTCGCCCTCGTTCTCCTCCTCGGAATACCACTTCAGGCGGTCGTGGGTGGGGTAAGCGTCTGGACGGACCTCAACCCGTATGTGGTCGGACTTCACTTCGTCTTGTCCATTGCGATGACGATTGTCGCGACGATTCTCGTGATCAGGGTTGTTGACGTTGATCGAGTCTCGCGATTACGTGATGTTCCCACGCTCTCGTGGTTGGTAGCCATTGGAACCGCGGCAACACTGGTGATGGGGATTCTGACGACTGGGTCCGGCCCGCACGCCGGTGACGCCGATGCTCCGCGAAATGGTCTTGACTCTGAGCTTTTGCAACACCTGCACTCCTGGCCTGCATACGTGACTGTTGCACTTGTTGCGTTCGCCTGTGTTCGTTCCGTCGGCACTAGTCGTTGTGCGTTCGTGGCGCTCATCGCAGCGTTCGCTATTCAAGCAACACTTGGAATTATTCAGTCGCGCACCGGACTTCCCGTCGCGCTCGTGGCACTGCACGTAGCGCTCGCCATGATCACCACCGCGGTGGCGACGACCGCAATTTACCGAAGCACGACGAGCGGATCGATCGCTACGGCGATGAAAAGCGCAGTCAAATAGCTGTTGCTTGCGTGAAAAACGCGCATCGCATTTGTTTCGCGTCCCGCGACAGAACGGTTGTAGAGCACGTGCGTTTCGCCGATGAACCAGACGCCGGCGAGAACGGCGACAACGACATAGACGATGCCCATCGGGGCAATGGGAATCAGAACAAGTGATGCGACAACGGTTGCCCAGGCATACAAAATCACTTGAAGCCCCACCGCAACCTTCGGGCGAAGGACGCTGAGCATTGGAACCGATGCAGCCGCATAATCATCGGCATAGCGGAGGCTCAGCGGCCAGTAATGCGCTGGAGTCCAGAGGAAGACGACAACAAACAAGATCCACGGCGTGAGGGAAAGTTCACCGGTAACGGCCGCCCAGCCGATCAAGACGGGGAAACACCCGGCAATTCCACCCCAGACGATGTTCTGTTCGGTTCTGCGCTTGAGAAGCAGCGTGTAGACGAAAACGTAGAACAGAATTGCGGCTAACGACAGTGCCGCGGCGAGAGGGTTTGCAACGAGAGTCAACACGACGAGAGATGTGAGCCCAATCGTGAATGCGAAGACGAGCGCTGAACGTGGGCTGATCTCGCCAGTGACGATCGGCCGGCCTTTGGTTCGAGCCATGAGCGTGTCGATATCTCGGTCGATAAACATGTTGAACGCATTTGCCGAGCCCGCACTTAGTGCCCCACCCGCGAGAGTGCCGAGAATTAGCCACACATCAGGGACTCCCCGAGCCGCTAGCACCATGACCGGTGCGGTCGTGACAAGGAGAAGCTCGATCACGCGGGGCTTCATCAGAGAGACATACGACCCAATTCGACGGGCTACCACGTCGACCTTGGACGAGACCCTTGTGGTTCGGGGAAGGGTCGATGATGCCACGACCCCATCTTATTCTCTGCTCGCCAGTGCCGTTTCCCGCTAGACTTGCGTCACCAGAACCGTGAGACCGCTTGTGTGCCATTGACGTCACCGAGGGCTGCGGCGAGTTGGTAATCCCTCGCTTGAGATTGGATAGTTGATGACCACACTGAACTGGACTGAACTCGACGCGAAAGCGGTCGACACCGCCCGTCTTCTTGCCGTGGATGCAGTGGAAAAGGTCGGAAACGGACACCCCGGAACGGCAATGTCGATGGCTCCTGTGGCCTATTTGTTGTACCAAAAGGTCATGAGACACGATCCGCTTGACACTCATTGGCTCGGTCGCGACCGTTTCGTGCTATCGATTGGGCACTCGTCACTGACTCAGTACACCCAGCTGTTTCTCGGTGGGTTCGGGCTCGAACTCGATGACCTCAAAGCTTTTCGAACATGGGGTTCTCGCACTCCCGGTCACCCCGAATTCGGGCACACGAAGGGTGTCGAAATCACCACGGGCCCACTCGGCCAGGGACTCGCTTCGGCTGTCGGTATGGCCTACGCTCAGCGATTCGAACGGGGGCTTCTTGACCCGAAGGCAGGTGCAGGGGCTTCCCCATTTGATCACTACACCTACGTCATCTGCGGAGACGGTGACATGCAAGAGGGCGTCACCGCCGAGGCGTCATCGCTCGCGGGTCACCAGCAACTCGGAAATCTTGTCGTGATTTACGATTCCAATCAGATTTCGATCGAGGACGATACCAACATTGCGTTCACGGAAGACATCGCCGCACGGTATCGCGCGTATGGCTGGGATGTTCGGGAAGTGTCCTGGCGCACCCCAAATGGTTACATCGAGGATGTCCCGGCGTTGCACGCTGCCATCGAGTCGGGCAAGTCCGAGACGGCGAAACCAACGCTCATTATCCTCAAGACCATCATTGGTTGGCCAGCACCGACAAAGCAAAATACGGGCAAGATTCACGGTTCAGCGCTAGGAGCAGACGAGGCCAAGGCAACAAAGTTGGCGCTTGGCTGGGACCCCGAACTCTCGTTTGTCGTTCCCGACGACGTCTTGGCGCACACTCGCGCTCTGAAGGACCGTGCCGCCGTCGAACGCGCGGAATGGCAGCAATCGTTTGACTCGTGGGCGTCGGCGAACATTGACGAGAAGAAGCTCTTGGACCGACTTCTCGCGGGTGAGTTGCCTAGTGGAATTGAGGCCGCACTCCCCGTTTTCGAACCCGGGACGTCACTGGCCACGCGCGCCGCGAGTGGCAAAGTCCTCAACGCTCTCGCACCGGTCATGCCGGAACTCTGGGGCGGATCTTCCGACCTTGCTGAGTCAAACCTCACGACGATTGACGGGGCTAAGTCATTCGTTCCCGCCGAACATTCAACGGGGCACTGGAGCGGAGACATCTACGGCCGCGTTCTGCACTTTGGAATACGCGAACACGCCATGGGTGCAATCCTCAACGGAATCGCACTTCACGGACCGACGCGATCGTTCGGAGGCACGTTCCTCATTTTCAGCGACTACATGCGCCCTGCTGTTCGCCTAGCGGCATTGATGAAAACGCCATCGATATTCGTGTGGTCGCATGATTCGGTCGCCCTCGGCGAGGACGGCCCGACTCATCAACCGATTGAGCAACTCGCGACTCTTCGGGCGATTCCCGGTTTAGATATGGTTCGTCCAGCAGATGCCAACGAAACCGCATGGGCGTGGAAGGCAATCCTCGAACGTCGAAAAGGCCCAGCGGGCATCGCCCTATCCCGTCAGAACTTGCCGGTTTTCGCTCGGGGAACCGACGCAAGCGCCACCGAATTTGCATCGGCTCGCCACGCGACAAAAGGCGCTTATACCCTCGTTGATTCTCCGACTGGAACTGTCGATGTCATCATCATCGCCACCGGTTCAGAGGTGAGCGTTGCGGTCGACGCCCGTGAAGCGCTGTCGGCGAAAGGTATCGGAGCCCGTGTCGTTTCAGCTCCTTGCCTCGAATGGTTCGACGAACAACCCGAGGCTTATCGCGAATCAGTCCTTCCGCGCGCCGTCACCGCGCGCGTATCGGTCGAAGCCGGAATTGCTCTCGGATGGTCGAAATACGTTGGCGCGAACGGTGCATCGATCTCAATCGAGCATTTTGGCGCATCGGCTGACTACCAAACATTGTTCCGTGAATTCGGGATCACTCCCGATGCCGTTGTCACTGCGGCTGAAGCCCTACTCTCACCAACTGAAAGGCACTCGTCGTGACCACTCCCACCCAGGAACTCTCTGACGTCGGCGTATCAATTTGGCTCGACGACCTATCGCGAGACCGCATTCAGTCAGGCTCTCTCGAATCGCTGATTGCGACTCGCAACGTTGTTGGTGTGACCACCAACCCGACGATTTTTGCGTCTGCGCTCGCTACGGGACAGACCTACGGAACCCAAATCGCGGAGCTCGCCGCCTCTGGAGCATCGGTCACCGAAGCAGTCTTTGCGGCGACCAGTGACGATGTCGCCACTGCGTGCGACATTTTCCGCCCCGTTTACGAACGAACGCACGGTCAGGACGGCCGAGTATCGATCGAGGTAGAGCCGACCCTTGCCTTCAATGCTGACGCGACAATCTCACAAGCGAAAGAACTCTTTGCTCGTGTTGGTCGCGACAATGTGATGATCAAAATCCCCGCGACAATCGAGGGACTCGGTGCCATCACCGCAGTTCTTGCTGAAGGAATCAGCGTCAATGTGACGCTCATCTTCTCGATCGAACGCTATTCGGAAGTCATCGATGCGTACCTTGCTGGACTGGAAGCAGCGAAACTGAACGGTCACGATCTCTCGACCATTCATTCGGTCGCATCGTTCTTTGTTTCACGAGTTGACACCGAAATCGATAAGCGGCTCTTAGCGATCGGCACCGACGACGCAATCGCCCTCAAGAGCAAGGCGGGTGTCGCGAACGCCCGACTCGCGTATGAACTGTTCGAGCAGAAGTTCGCCAGCGAGCGCGCCACGGCACTGTTATCTCAGGGGGCACATCGCCAACGGCCGTTGTGGGCGTCAACAGGGGTCAAAGACCCCGCACTCCCCGACACGTTATACGTGACAGAATTGGCTGTCAATGACACGGTCAATACGATGCCCGAGAAGACCCTCGAGGCGACCTTCGACCACGCTCCGGTGCACGGAGACGCCGTTCGCGGTAGTTACGATGAGGCGCGCGCGACGCTCGCTGCCATCGAAGCTCACGGTATCTCGATTGTCGACGTGACGACATTGCTCGAGCGCGAAGGCGTCGACAAGTTCATCGTCTCGTGGAACGAGCTTCTCGACATCGTTACGGCGGCCATGAAGTCTTCTCGATGATCTCGGTCTCGGTTTCCGGAGTAGCCGCGGCTGCCGCCGCGAATAACGTGCCTGCTCTCGTCACCGAGCAATTCGCCTCTCGGCTGGGGGCCGAAGATGCCACATTGTGGGGGCCCGACGCCGAGCCTGAGTCATCGATCCGACTCGGTTGGGTTCACGCGAGTAGGCACTCGCGCGGCCTTGTTAGCGAGATCGTCGCACTTCGTGACGAGTTCCGCGCCCGAGGCTTGAGTCGTGTTGTGCTCTGCGGTATGGGCGGGTCATCGCTGGCTCCAGAGGTGATTACACGGACCGAAGGTGTCCCCCTCGTCGTTCTCGACACGACACATCCGACACAGCTGGCGCGTGTTGTCGATAACGACATCGAAACCACAGTTGTGGTGGTCTCGTCGAAGTCGGGCTCGACCGTCGAAACCGATTCGCAAAAACGAGCGTTCGAGGCAGCGTTCACCGCGGCGGGAATTGACCCACTGACCCGGATTGTCATCGTTACAGATCCCGGCTCACCGTTGGATGTCGCCGCACGAGAAGACGGATATCGCGTGTTCAACGCCGATCCCCTTGTAGGCGGACGGTATTCGGCTCTCACGGCGTTCGGGCTGGTACCGTCTGGTCTTGCGGGCGTGGACATCGATGCGCTTTTAGACGAGGCGGATTCCGCTCTTCCCGCACTTCTTGCGAACGACGATTCGAACCCCGGACTGCTGCTCGGGTCGGCTATGGCTGGAACGTCCCCACGACGTGACAAGTTGGGAATCGTGTCAACGAAATCGTCCATTGTTGGTCTCGGAGAGTGGATTGAGCAGCTCGTAGCTGAGTCGACGGGTAAGAACAAAACCGGAGTGCTTCCAGTCGTTCTCGAACCACGAGCTTCAGATCTCTCCGCACACGACCTCCTCGTCGTGAACATCGTGGACGCTCCTGAAGCGGCGTTTGGAGATTCAGTTAATGTCTCGGGATCCCTCGGTTCGCAACTCGTCCTGTGGGAGGTTGCGACCGCAGTGGCAGGGAGACTACTCGGCATCAACCCGTTTGACCAGCCGGACGTTGAATCCGCCAAAATCGCCGCGAGATCGTTCCTTGGTGGAACTCCAGAGGCGCAGGTGCCATTTGCGACCGATGGCGCCGTGACGATGCATGCACTCGGTTACCAGCCTTCTGCGGCCACCGTTCCTGCGGCGGTGCGCGAAATTCTGTCATTAGTTGCGAACGACGGCTACGTATCGATTCATGCCTACGCCGATCGAGAAGCAGGGTCAGGACTCGAAACCATCCGCGATTCCATTGCCGCGGCAAGCGGCGGACGCCCCACAACATTCGGATGGGGACCTCGTTTCCTTCACTCCACCGGGCAGTACCACAAGGGCGGACCGGCCCAAGGTGTTTTCATCCAAGTTGTCGAAGTAGCGTCCGACGACCGCGAGGTGCCTGGACAACCATTCACCTTCGGTGGACTACTTGAGGCTCAGGCGCTCGGGGATGCGAGCGTTCTCGCAACCCACCACCGTCCGGTGTTGACATTGACGGTTGAAGGCTTCAACAATCTCACTGCTCTCGTTTCATCGCTCCGTCGATTGGGGGCGGCTTCGTGACCTTTGCCAACCCGTTGAGGGATCCGGACGACCGACGACTCGGGCAAATCGCGGGCCCTTCGGGGCTCGTCATCTTTGGGGTAACCGGAGATTTGTCTCGCAAAAAACTAATGCCCGCTGTCTACGACCTGGCGAACAGAGGACTGCTTCCGCCCGGTTTCGCGTTGGTTGGATTTGCTCGTCGTGAATGGAAAGACCAGGATTTCCTCGCGGTTGTTCGCGAATCCGTAACAAAATACGCTCGAACACCTTTTCGGGAAGACGTTTGGCGACAATTGGCAGAAGGAATTCGATTTGTCGAAGGCGATTTTGACGATGACGCGGCATTCGATCGGCTCTGTGAAACGATTGCCGAGCTAGATCGCGTGCGCGGCACGATGGGAAATCACGCGTTCTATTTGTCGATACCGCCACGCTCGTTTCCTCTTGTGACCGAGCAACTGCGTCGCTCAGGGCTCGCAATGCCTAAAGAAAACGAATGGCGCCGAGTTGTCATCGAGAAACCGTTTGGGTCAGACTTGGCGACGGCCCGCGAACTCAACGCTGTTGTGGAATCTGTATTTCCGGCAGATGCAGTGTTTCGAATTGACCATTACCTCGGTAAAGAAACAGTTCAAAACATCCTCGCGCTGAGGTTCGCCAATATGCTGTACGAACCAATTTGGAACTCAAATTACGTCGATCACGTTCAGATCACCATGGCCGAGGACATTGGAGTCGGTGGGCGAGCAGGGTATTACGACGGTATCGGAGCGGCGCGCGACGTCATTCAGAACCACCTATTGCAACTCCTCGCACTGACCGCCATGGAAGAGCCTGTCTCTTTCGACGCTGCGGACCTCCGGGCAGAAAAGGAAAAGGTCCTCTCGGCAATCAAACTTCCCGCCGACCTGCCAACCGGCACCGCCCGAGGTCAGTATGCCGGCGGGTGGCAGGGTGGCGTTCACGTTGCGGGTTTTCTCGAGGAGGAGGGAATGAATCCCTCGTCAGTCACCGAGACCTTCGCCGCGATGCGGCTCGACATCGACACGCGACGGTGGAGCGGCGTGCCGTTCTATCTGCGAGCCGGCAAACGACTTGGACGCCGTGTCACCGAGATCGCGGTGGTGTTCAAGCGCGCCCCTCAGTATCTTTTCGAACAGAGCCAGGTTTCTAGTCTTTCCGAAAACGCACTCGTCATCCGCGTACAGCCGGATGAGGGCATCACTATGAAGTTTGGTTCGAAGGTGCCCGGTGCGGGCATGCAGGTGCGCGATGTGACGATGGACTTTGGCTATGGGCACGCCTTTACCGAAGAGAGCCCAGAAGCCTATGAACGACTCATTCTCGACGTCCTACTCGGCGACCCTCCACTATTTCCGCGTCATGAAGAGGTGGAACTGTCGTGGAAGGTGCTTGACCCGATTGAGGAGTTTTGGGCCACGAACGGCAAACCAGAACAGTACGCGCCTGGTTCGTGGGGTCCTGAATCGGCTCACGAAATGATGCGCCGCGACGGCCGTGAATGGAGACGCCCGTGATCATCCCACTTCCGAACACCACCGTATCCAGCATCCTCCGAACCCTTCAAAAGGCTCGGGAAGAAGGAGGCGCGGTAGCACTGGGAAGAGTGTTGACCCTCGTGATCACGACGACCGACGACAAGGTGGAAAAGGTGATTAGTGCCGCTAACGAAGCGTCACGCGAACATCCGATGCGGATCATCGTCATCAACAACGTGTCCGACGCGAACCAGACGGTCCCGCTCAATGCGGAACTGCGACTTGGTGGCGACGCTGGTGCGAGTGAGGTCATCGTTCTCAACGCCTCTGACGAGCTGGTTGGCGATCCCCAGGGACTCATCAATGGCTTGCTCTTGCCCGATGCGCCGATGGTTGCGTGGTGGCCGGATGCCGCTCCCCCGCAGATGTCGGAAACGTCACTCGGCCGTGTCGCGGGTCACCGCATCGCCGATACAATCACGGCGTCAAACCCTGTCGAATTGCTTCGAATCCTTGCGGAAGCGTACGTACCAGGCGACGTCGATCTGGGATGGACTCGAATCACTCAGTGGCGCGGGTTGTTGGCGGCGACCCTCGATACCGGCGTTGATTTGGGAATCACTGGGGCAAAGGTTTCTGGAGCGCTGGACAACTCGGCGCCGATACTTCTTGCCGCCTGGTTACGTAGTGAACTCCGAGTTCCGGTTGAACTCGCACTAGAAGGAAAAAGCGAACTGGGAAACATCATTCGCGCCGAAATCCTAACGAAATCGGGCGCGATTGTCTTGGAACGGACGGAGCCCGGCTTCGCCCGGTTGGAGCAACCGGGGCAACCACACCACGCCATTTCACTCCCACTTCGCGGTCTCGGTGATTGTCTGACGGAGGAACTCCGCCGTCTCGACGCGGATATCGTTTTCGGTCGCGTGTTGACCGAAGGATTACCTCTTCTCGTCGCCGAATCGGAACTCATCTGATGTTCCGCCGGCTAGAAGTGATGCCTACTCGATCGGCCGTCGAAGACCGTGTCGCGGATGAACTCATGTCGGTGGTGCACGCAGCGCAAATTGCGCGCGACCGCGCAGACATTGTCGTCACTGGTGGATCGGTCGGAATTGGGACGCTCGCGGCTGTAGGGCGATCCCCTTTCCTCACAAAGGTCGATTGGTCGCGAGTCCACGTGTGGTGGGGCGACGAACGTTTTGTCCCGGCAGGAAACCCGGAGCGTAACGAGAAGCAAGCGCGAGATGCACTTTTCTCCCGTGTCCTCATTCCCGAGGAGAATCTGCACGTTTTCCCTGCTGACCACGGGCAAACCGTTCAGGACGCACGTGACGAATTTCTTGCCGAGCACGTTGACGGTTTTCCAGCGTTTGACGTAGTTCTTAACGGGATCGGCCCAGATGGTCACGCGGCGAGTCTGTTCCCTGGACTTCCCCACGGCGATGGTGAGGACGTCATCGCGGTGACGAATTCTCCGAAACCGCCCACACAACGGCTATCGTTCACTTTTGACGCATTGAACCGGGGCCAGCGAGTGTGGATTGTCGCGTCAGGTGTGGACAAGGCCGTTGCCGTCTCTCGAATCATCTCCGACTTTCCTGAATCCGATACGCCAGCGGCGGCACTCCACGGAGTGATCGAGACCGTCGTTTGGGTTGACGCCGACGCGGCCTCAGCAATCTCTGGCTAGGGTTTGCCCGTTGTCCGGAGGCGCTCGAGTGCGTCGGACAAAATGGTGTCGGCCTCTTCTAGCGTGCGACGCTCTTTGACATAGGCAAGGTGGGTCTTGTAGGGCTCGTTTTTTACCAATTGGGGTGGTTTGCTCTTATTTCGACCAGCAGGCAGGCCGGTTGTCGGAGAATCAATCAATTCAGGAATCTGATCGTCCGGTACGTCAGCGGCGTAGTGCTTGACTGTCTCGTTTCCTTCTGCGTCCCAATACGACACCGCGATGCGTTCCGCGTGGTTCCCGTGGTCGTGCTCACCCATGGGACCACTGCCAACGCGGGTCCCTCGAATTGCGCTTCCGCCAGCCATTGTCTTACCTAGACCAGGCCGAAGCGGGTGAAGAGCCCGATTGTGACAACGGCGAGAAACCAGATAACTGCGATGGTGATTGTCAAGCGGTTGAGGTTGCGTTCCGCGACACCGCTTGAACCAAGGTTTGATGTCACACCGCCACCGAACATGTCAGACAAACCGCCACCGCGTCCGCGATGCAAAAGGATCGTCATCGTCAAGAGGACACTCGTTAGTGCAAGGACGACCTGCACAATGATGTAGAGAATTTCCATGATGTTTCTAGTTTATGCGATTACGTGCCTAGGGAACTGCACAATCTTGGCAAATTCTTCGGCGTCGAGACTGGCGCCCCCAACGAGCGCTCCGTCGACATCCTTTTCACGCATGAAGGACGCAATGTTGCCTGACTTGACGCTTCCGCCGTAAAGGATTCGAGTTGTTTCTGCTGTTTCCGACGAAAGCTCTTCGGCGATGACGGCTCGGAGCGCGGCACAGACTTCTTGTGCCTGGGACGGGGTCGCCGCTTGGCCGGAGCCAATCGCCCAAACGGGCTCATACGCGACAACAATCTCAGCGTCCGCCGCGAGTCCAGCGAGCACCGCTCGTAGTTGACCAGCGGGAACTGCACTCGCACCGAACTTCTCGAGGTCTTCGCTGGTTTCACCGACACAGATGATCGGGATGAGCCCATGCTTCACAGCTGCTCTCGTCTTCGCCGCGACCAGTTCATCATTCTCGTGGTGATCCTGACGACGTTCGGAGTGGCCAATGATGACGTAACGGCAGTTCAATTTCTTTAGGAACTCACCTGATATGTCACCGGTGTGAGCACCATCGTCGAATGGCGACAGGTCTTGCGCGCCGAACGCAAAGCCGAGTGAATCGCTCTCGATGAGCGTCTGCACCGAGCGAATATCCGTAAAGGGAGGAAATACCGACACCTCGACCTCAGTGGGAGCAAACTTCGCGTCCTTTAAGGTCCATGCAATCTTTTGGACAAACGCGACTGCACGTAAGTGGTCGAAGTTCATCTTCCAGTTACCGGCGATAAGTGGCCGACGAGCTACCATCCGAGAACCTCCAGTCCAGGTAGTGATTTGCCTTCAAGGAATTCGAGGCTCGCGCCCCCACCCGTTGAAATGTGTCCGAAATCCGCGTCGTCGAAGCCCAGCGCGCGCACCGCAGCAGCGGAGTCGCCACCTCCGACAACGCTGAGACCGTTTACTTTGGAGAGGGCTTCAGCGATTGCCCGCGTTCCTTCAGCGAATGCTGGCATCTCGAAGACGCCCATTGGCCCGTTCCAGAAGACAGTGTGTGATGATTCGATAAGTTCGACGAAAGTCGCGGACGTCTCTGGGCCGATGTCGAGCCCCAATCCCGATTCGCCGAACTCGGTTTCTTCCATTTCATCGATTCGCGTGATGACTTTTTCGGCATTGTCGGAAAACGCGCTCGCGACGACGACGTCTGTCGGCAGAACGATGTCGACACCGAGTTCTTTCGCACGGTCGAGATAGGCCGTCACCGTTTCAAGCCGGTCTGGTTCGCACAACGATGCACCAATCTTGTGCCCTAATGCTTTCAGGAAGGTGAAAACCATACCGCCACCGATGAGCAGGCGGTCGACTCGGGGCAGAAGATGTTCAATAACGCCGAGCTTGTCGGAGACCTTCGAGCCACCCAGAATGACCGAGTACGGGCGCTGAGTATTGGTTGTGAGCCGGCGAAGAACGTCTGTCTCGGCTGCGACCAATAAACCGGCTGCGCTAGGTACAGCTTGGGCCGCTTCGAATACGGAGGCTTGCTTTCTGTGAACGACCCCGAACCCATCCGACACATAAGCGGCGATGTGGCTTGTCAAGAGGGCTGCGAACTCGGTGCGCTCTGAATCGTTCGTGGAAGTCTCTCGCGGATCAAAGCGCAGGTTCTCGAGCACGAGAACCTCGCCGGGCTTGAGCGCTTCCCGCAGACTTTGCGCGACGGGTCCGACGGTATCGGTGGAGAAGTGAACCGAAGCAGTGAGAAGCTCTTCCAGTCGTTGCGCGACAGGGGCAAGAGAATAACGAGCGTCGGGAGAACCGTCGGGTCTGCCCAAATGGGACGCCACGATTACCGCTGCCCCGCTGGTCAGAAGCCGTTGAATGGTGGGCAACGACGCGCGAATCCGACCATCGTCCGTGATAACACCGTCCGAGAGAGGAACGTTGAAATCGCAACGCACCAGGACCTTTTTGCCGGTGAGGTCACCCAACGTCTCAAGAGTTCGAAGGGCCATTACAAGCGTTCGGCGACGTATTCGGTGAGGTCTACGAGCCGGTTGGAGTATCCCCACTCATTGTCGTACCAGGACACGATTTTGACTGTGTTTCCCATCACTTTCACTAGTCCCGCGTCAAAAATGGACGAGTGGGCGTCGCCAACAATGTCGCTGGAAACGATGGGGTCGTCGGTATACGCCAAAATTCCTTTGAGATAGCCCTCGGCGGCGCGTTTATAGGCTGCGAGTACCTCGTCAATTGTCACCGTTTTGCTCGATACGACCGTGAGGTCAGTAATAGAGCCGGTCGGAACGGGTACACGAAGAGCGAACCCGTCAAGTTTGCCCTTGAGCTCCGGAAGGACAAGGCCAATCGCCCTGGCAGCGCCAGTCGATGACGGAACGATATTGATTGCTGCGGCACGAGCGCGACGCAAGTCCTCGTGAGGTCCGTCCTGAAGATTCTGGTCAGCTGTATAGGCGTGAACCGTCGTCATGAGCCCGTTTTCGATTCCGAACTCGTCGTTGAAGACCTTGGCGAGAGGGGCGAGACAGTTTGTCGTGCACGAGGCGTTCGAAATGATGTGGTCGGTCGAGGGGTTGTAGGTCTGATGGTTGACACCCATAACGAATGTGCCGTGAACGTCGGTCCCGGGAGCGGAGATGAGAACCTTGGACGCACCTGCGTCGATGTGCTTCTGTGCATCCGTGACCTTTGTGAAGCGTCCGGTCGACTCAATTACGATGTCGACGCCCAGATCTCCCCATGGAAGTAACGAGGGATCACGTTCCGCGAGTACTTTGATCTTCTTTCCATTGACGATGACGTGCGAGTCGTCGTACGTCACGTCAGCATTCAGGCGGCCGTTTACTGAGTCGTACTTGAGGAGGGTCGCGAGCGACTTGGTGTCCGAGAGGTCGTTTACAGCGACGATGTCGAGGGTGCTTCCTTGAGCAAGGGCTGCCCGCAGATAGTTTCTGCCGATGCGGCCGAAGCCGTTGATTCCGATGGTGACGCTCACGGGTGTTCCTGTCTCAAAGTGTTAAGAGCGAGTAAATGCGAAAAGTAGCGATGCCCTGAGAGGCAACACTACCTATCTAAGAGAGTAGCAAAACGCCAGCAGAATTGGTGCGCGCTGCGTCAAATCGTTGCGCAACGTTCTCCCAATTGACGATGTTCCAAAACGCGGTGACGTAGTCGGCTTTGACGTTCTGGTAATCGAGATAAAACGCGTGTTCCCACATGTCGAGTTGCAAGATGGGCACGGTTCCTTGGGCAGTGTTCGCCTGCTGATCGAACAACTGCTGGATGATTAGGCGCGCACCGACCGGATCCCACGAGAGAATGCCCCATCCGCTGCCTTGAATGCCCAGACTGGCGGCAGAGAAGTGTGCCTTGAAGGCGTCAAACGAGCCGAAAAACTCATTGATTGCCGTTGCGAGTTCGCCTGACGGTCGGTCGGCGGCGTTCGGGGTGAGGTTTGTCCAGAAGATCGAGTGGTTGATGTGTCCACCGAGATGAAATGCGAGGTCTTTTTCGAGCTTATTGATTGCACCGAATGAATTGCTCGCGCGTGCCTCTTCCATCTGTTCAAGCGCAGTGTTCGCGCCAGCAACATACGCTGCGTGGTGCTTGGAGTGGTGGAGTTCCATGATTCGGGCCGAAATATGCGGTTCGAGGGCGGCATAATCGTAGGTCAACTCGGGGAGGGCGTAGACGGGCATGGTCTTCCTTTCGATGGTGATGGGGTTAATCGTCTAAATCGGGGATGCCGTCAGAGGTTGACGGAATTCCAAGGTCGGATGCCTTCTTGTCCGCCATGGCAAGCAAGCGGCGTATTCGACCAGCAACAGCGTCTTTCGTCATAACCGGGGTGGCGTGATGGCCAAGTTCATCGAGACTTGCTTCGCGGTTGTCGAGGCGCAAACGGCCAGCGTACGCCAGATGGTCGGGAATGTCGGTGCCAAGAATTTCAAAGGCCCGTTCGACCCGTGCGCACGCAGCGACAGCGGCTTGGGCGCTACGGCGAAGATTGGCGTCGTCGAAATTAACGAGGCGGTTCGCGTTGGCACGAACTTCACGAGTTGCACGTGCCTCGCTCCACCTCTCGAGGCTCGTTGTCGCACCGATGTAGGTCAGAAACGCCGAAATCGCCTCCGCGTCCCGGATGACTACCCGGAAACCACCACGGATGTCTCGCGTCTTCGCGGTGATGCCGCAACGGCTGCATGCGCCAACCAGTGCCATCGCGGCCTCGTTGGTCGGTGCAATGATTTCGATAGTTTGGCTGCGTCCGGGATCAGAAACGATTCCACGCGCAAGGAACGCGCCGCGAAGGACTCCACCGAGGTCTCCGATTGGCGCAGTTGTCAATTTGTTGGGCAGGCCACGAACAGGACGACGACGCGTGTCGAGCAGTCCCGTATTGAGGGCTAGCTGGTCTGCACCCTCGGTGACGAGTACTCGAACAGTTTCGACCTTTTTATTCGCATTGGCAGGGACAACGGTTGAGGTGGACGGGACGCCCAACAGGACATGAGTGAGGTGACGCACGCGTTGAGCGGATCCAGCGTGGTCCAGCTCGATTTCGACGGCGAGTTTCCCGCCGACGAGGTGCAATCCCCCTCCGAAGCGCAACATCGTGGTCAGTTCGGCGAGACGTGTCGACGGCGGGGCGTCGGGTAGCCCGAGCACCTCATCTTTCACGGTCGTCGTCAATGACATTGTGTTGAAATCCTTTTCTAGTCGCGCCCGATGTCGCGGTGTTTGCGGGTGACCGCTACTCCGGGGATTTTCCCGATGCGGCGAGCAAGCTCCTCGGCAATGGCCACGCTGCGGTGTTTACCACCTGTACATCCTATTGCGACGGTGGCGTGGCGTTTATTTTCACGGGCGTACCCTCGAATAGTTGCTCCCAACATGAGCACTAGACCGTCGAGGTACTGCTCGACATCCGTCTGACCGAGCACAAAAGCGGAAACATCGGGGTGAAGTCCCGTCTCGTCGCGCAGGCTTTCGGTCCAAAACGGATTGGGCAGGAATCGAACGTCCCCCACGACATCGGCGTCCGCGGGGAGGCCGTGTTTGAAGCCGAACGACTCGATCACAACGTTGACGTCGGCACTGTCGTCTGAACGGAACGTGTCGAAAACGAGCGTTGTCGTCTGATGTGTATTGAGCCCTGTGGTGTCTAGGACGACGTCGGCGTGCCCTCGAAGAATTTCCAAACGCGCGCGTTCCGCCTGAATGCCATCAATCAACGTACCGTCGCCCTGCAAAGGGTGCGGGCGACGAACACTTTCAAACCTTTTGATCAGTTCCGCGTCTGTCGCATCGAGGAAGAGTACCCGAAGGTTTGTTTCGGCTCGGAGCGTCTCGATGAGCGGCGCAAGTTCTTCGACGCTGTCGCCTCCACGAACGTCGACAACCACCGCCACGCGGTTCATTGCGCTCCCTTTGGTCGTCGCGATGTCAACGAGCGAAGGCAACAGCTGGGACGGGAGGTTATCAATAACTCGCCATCCGCCGTCCTCGAGCGCGTTGGCAGCCGTCGATCTTCCCGCTCCGGACATACCGGTGACGATAACGATGTGTGGGACGCTGTCGGGCATTGTTTGTTAAGACTACCCTCGAGTTTCACTCGCGTTAAGGGAATCGAGGATTCGTTGAGCGGTATCGTCTCCGATTCCCGGAACCTTTAAGAGCTCATCTTTTGTTGCTGCGCGAACGGCCGTGGGACTTCCGAAGTACGCGATGAGCGATTGAACTCTTTTAGGTCCGATCCCCTCCAATTCGTTGAGGGTGGAAGTCAACATTTTTGTGCGCTTCGATTTCTGATACCGCAGGGCAAAACGATGCGCTTCGTCTCGGGCTCGCTGAACGAGATACAACGCGTCACTGTCGCGAGGCAAAATCACCGGAAAATCAGTGTTGGGATGCCAGAGTTCTTCGAGGCGTTTAGCCAACCCGACGACCGCCACTCCGTCGATACCGGATTCACGGAGGGCGCGAGCAGCCGCGTTGACCTGTGGTTGCCCGCCATCGACCAGAATCAGGGTCGTCGGATATCGCATCGCAGCGCGCTCCTCGGCCAGACGAACGATCCGCCGCGAAATCAGCTGATACATCGCCTCGGTGTCGTCACGTGCCGAGGCAATACCGTAATGGCGGTACTCGTCCTTAACCGGTAACCCGTCTTCGAATACGACTAGCGAACCCACTATGTCTGTACCGCCAAGGTGAGAGATGTCGCAACATTCGAAACGCAGAGGGGCCTCGGGTAGACCGAGGTTGTCCCGAAGGTCTTCGAGAGCACGCGACCGCGCGACGAAATCATGGGCTCGGTGCAGTTCGTGTTCGCCGAGGGCGAGCATGGCGTTCTTTGTCACACTCGTGAGAAGTGTGGCGCGGTCACCGCGTTGGGGAACCGAGATTCGTACTTTCCCCTTGAGCTTGGCATTTATTCGACGAAGCGTGAGCGATTCCGACAAAACGTCTGAGGATTGGGGTTCAAACGGGACGTCAATCAGCGCGGGTGGCGGATCCAACTCGTAGACGTTCTCAATCGCTTGTTCCAGAATCGCCGCAGGATCCATCTCGAGTTCAGTGTCAACCGTCCACGAACGCGTCCCACGTACTCGACCACCGCGGACATGAAAAATTGCAATGGCGGCGGACAGTTCACTGGATGCGAAACCGATAATGTCGACATCCAATTCTTCTCGCAATACGACCGCGGAGCGCTCCGCGATTGACCGGAGTGCACTTCTCTGGTCGCGGAAACGAGCAGCGGACTCGAAATCGTGACGTGCGGAAGCATCCTTCATTTTCAGACCGAGCTCATCGATCACGGCAGAATCCTGACGCGTCATGTAGCCGACGAGGTTCTGGGCAAGCTCGCGATGCTCCTCTGTTGTGACACGCCCCACGCACGGCGCAGCGCATTTGCCGATGTCCCCCAACAAACATGGTCGGTCGTCACGTCGCGCCTTCGCGAAAGTCGCCTTCTCGCAGGAACGAACGGGATATACCGACAACAGCAAGTCGAGTGTCTCGCGGACAGCCCATGACTTTGTGAACGGACCGAAATAGTTGGTGCCGTCTTTGACACGTGTTCGCGCGAGGAACGCCCGCGGGTACTCCTCACCCATTGAAACGGCTAGGTAGGGATATCCCTTGTCGTCGCGGAACTGAATGTTGAAGGGAGGACGGAACTCTTTGATCCATGTGAATTCGAGATGCAACGCCTCCAACTCGCTTCCCACGACGGTCCAGTCGACACGGCGTGCGGTGTTGACCATCCGCGCTGTCCGTTCCATCAGACCGGCAGGGTTGTGAAAATAGGTCGAAAGCCTGTTGCGAAGCACCTTCGCCTTGCCGACGTAGAGAATTCGATTGTTCTCGTCGTAGAAGCGATACACGCCGGGGTCGGTCGGTATCGACCGAGGCTCCGGGTGCCAGGCGAGAGTCATTTCAGAATTTCCGCCAGGAACGTCCCGGTGTGCGATTCCTTAACCCGAGCCACTTCCTCCGGCGTGCCTGTGGCGACGACGCGTCCGCCTCTGTCCCCACCTTCAGGACCGAGGTCGATAACGTGGTCGGCCGAGCGGATGACGTCGAGATTGTGTTCAATCACGATTACAGTGTTTCCCTTGTCGACGAGAGTGTGAAGAACGGCGAGCAAGCGACGCACATCCTCGAAGTGAAGCCCCGTCGTTGGTTCGTCGAGAACATAGACGGTTCGACCAGTGGATCGTCGTTGAAGTTCGGTCGAAAGTTTGACGCGTTGCGCTTCACCGCCGGAAAGGGTAGTCGCGGATTGCCCCAGGCGAACATAGCCGAGCCCGACGTCACACAGTGTCTTCATGAAACGGTGAATCGAGGTGATTGCTTCGAAAAACTTCTCGGCCTCTTCAATCGACATGTTGAGGACTTCAGAAATGTTTTTTCCCTTGTAGCGAACCGTCAATGTCTCGCGGTTGTATCGCTGCCCATGGCACTCTTCGCACTCGACGTACACGTCGGGCAGAAAGTTCATCTCAATTTTGATTGTGCCGTCGCCAGAACAGTTCTCGCAGCGACCGCCTTTCACGTTGAAGGAAAAACGTCCTGGTCCGTAACCTCGTTCTTTCGCTTCGATCGTCTCAGCAAACAGCGTGCGAATCTTGTCAAAAACACCCGTGTAAGTCGCTGGGTTTGAGCGAGGTGTTCGGCCAATTGGAGCTTGATCAACGTGAATGACTTTGTCGAGATGATCGAGACCCGAGATTGACTTGTGGCGTCCCGGTGTCTGTTTCGCGCCGTTGAGACGGTTCGCCATGACCTTGTACAGGATGTCGTTGACCAGCGAACTCTTTCCTGAACCAGAGACCCCGGTCACCGCGACGAATACACCTAACGGGAAATCGACATCCACGTTGACAAGGTTGTTCGCGGTTGCTCCATGGACGGTCACAATTCGTTCAGCGGACCACGGCCGACGCTCGACGCGGTCAGACACCTTTTCGCGACCGGAAAGGAAAGCTGCGGTGTGGGATTTCTTCTCTTTGAGCAGATTCGCTAACGAACCAGAGTGCACAACTTCACCGCCGTGCTCCCCCGCGCCCGGTCCGATATCGACAATCCAGTCAGCGGCATGAATAGTATCTTCATCGTGTTCGACGATGACCAATGTGTTTCCGATGTCCCGCAATCGGATGAGGGTTTCGATGAGTCGACGATTGTCGCGCTGGTGGAGTCCGATTGACGGTTCATCGAGGACATAAAGGACTCCGGTCAAACCTGCTCCGATTTGGGTCGCGAGTCGGATTCGCTGGGCTTCCCCGCCGGAGAGAGTTCCCGCCGCTCGAGACATTGTGAGATAGCTCAATCCGACGTGCAAGAGGAAGTCCAAGCGGGCGGTGATTTCGCGGAGGACCGCGGCAGCGACCTGCGCATCGCGATCAGAGAGCGTCAGTGTAGTCATGAAATCGTGGGCCGCTTGGAGGGATAGGCCACACACCTCTGAGATAGATTTGCCATTCACTGTGACGGCAAGAACGGCTGGGGCGAGACGTTGTCCCTGACAACCCTCACACGGGACGGTTCGATGGAAAGCGCCGAATCGCTCCTTCGTCCACTCCCCTTCGGTTTCAGAGTACTTCCGTTCGACGTATGTAAGCACACCTTCGAAACCCCGAGACATCGACACCTTGCGTCCGTAGCGGTTGCGCCATTTGATGACGACCTCGTGATTGTTCCCGTACAGCACCGCGTTCTGAACCTCTTCACCGAGATCCTTCCACGGGGTGTCGAGACTGAAGTCGAGGTCCGCCGCAAGGCCTTCAGCGAGACGTTCGAAATACGGATAAATCAGCTCTTTGCCACCGGTTTTCCAGGGCAAGACGACGCCCTGTCGTATGCTCATTTCCGGATCGTCAAGGACGAGCTCGACATCGGCCATGGACTGAACGCCGATTCCGTGACAGGTTACACACGCACCAAAGGGTGCATTGAACGAGAACGTCCTCGGTTCGATTTCGGTGAGCGTCAGCAGATGTTGGTTGGGGCATGACAGCTTTTCGCTGAACGTACGGTCCTCATTGGTGTCGACAAAGTTCGCGACAAGAACACCCTGGCCAATTTTTAGCGCGGTTTCTACAGAGTCGTTGAGGCGTGAGACGTCTCCCCCCGCGGTGAGGCGGTCGACGACTACGGAGATGTCATGTTTGATTTGCTTCTTGAGCAGCGGTGGTTCGGATAGCTGAATAACCTCGCCGTCCACAAGAGCACGCGCGTAACCCTGCCCGAGTAAATCAGCGAAGACTTCGACGAACTCACCCTTTCGACCCTGGACTATTGGCGCGAGAATTTGAAAACGAGTATCAGCCGGCAGCTCGGTCAGCTGGTCGGAAATTTGTTGGGCCGACTGACGTTGAATCGCTTCGCCACATTCCGGGCAGTGAGGCACTCCAACGCGAGCCCACAGCAATCGCATGTAATCGTAGATTTCGGTAATCGTTCCCACCGTGGAACGGGGGTTTCGGTTCGTTGATTTCTGATCGATAGAAACTGCCGGAGACAAGCCGTCAATGAAGTCCACGTCGGGACGGTCGACTTGGCCGAGGAACTGCCGTGCGTAAGAGGATAGCGATTCGATGTAACGGCGTTGACCCTCGGCGAACAGCGTGTCGAATGCGAGCGAGGATTTCCCAGAGCCACTCAGCCCAGTGAAAACCAC
>Ga0214921_10003368_pt1 | contig 24542 bp, 25 predicted proteins | sample LL1505_MetaG_FD_177992 | JGI IMG/M metagenome (GOLD analysis project Ga0214921, IMG submission 177992) | Freshwater microbial communities from Lake Lanier, Atlanta, Georgia, United States - LL-1505 | ecosystem: Environmental > Aquatic > Freshwater > Lake | place: USA: Georgia | collected...
CTCCTTATTCTTTTTCATATTCTTCTTCTTCTCCTAAAAAAAATATTTCTGAGATTCGTAAAACCAACTCTTATTAGTGATCAACTTGCTATGTTTTTAGGCAAACCTCTTGGAACTAAAATTACCCGTACTGATGTTAGCAGGGAACTTAACACATACATCAGAATTCATCATCTTCAATCTCCGTATAATGGACGTATAATCAATCCAGACGAAAAGCTTAAAAATCTTCTCAACATAAATGATGATGTCGAACTAACTTACTTTAACCTTCGAAAATACATGAAACACCATTTTCATAAATAGGTCTAAAAACTCACAATGTTTAGTAGCTTGTTGCAAAAATAGTAGATACATCCAAACAAAACACTTATGATTAAATAACCTTTTAAGTTGTAATTACCGTCATTGAAAAACAAAAAAGGCACATACAAAAACAGATATTTTTTGAATATAGGCAATTGGAAAATAAAAAACAAAATGGCTAATAACAACGGTGTTTGAATTTCATCATATAAATTATCCAATGAATTAGAAAAATTAGCCTTTTTATTATGTTCTTCAATTATTTCATCCGTTGATTGATTCATTTGTTGCATTTTTTGAATATAATCTTCTTGCATTTGAGCGGGATTTGGTTGTGGTATAAAATTGGGTTGAATATGTGCGTCGTTGGTAATTGTTTCTGTTGTTCGCGGAATATCTCTCGATGGAAGTTGTGTTAAACCATTGACACTAGCTTTTTGTAATCCATTGACAATTTGATTGATAGTAGTTTGATCTAATGAAAAATTGTTGCCATTACCTTGTGGTAGATTCGCTTGTTGTGGTTGTTGCTCTTGCTGTTGTTGTGACGGAGGTAGCATTTGTGATTGCATTTGTTGATTGTTTTCTTGAATTGTCATTGATATATTACCGTTTAACCCACCCCCGGTCGGATCAGATGGTAAATCAGAAATACTAGTTGTAGAATTATTCATAATATATATTTACATAGAATGATTGATTAGTATAATTTACGCATAACTCTAAAGTATATTTTTCTCTTATTATGTAAATCACTGATAGCATGACCTGTTATATCAATACGAGCATTTATCTCTAAAAAGAATAAAAATATTATTACCATGTTTTCGATTTTCTAATTCAAAAAAGTTAACATAATAAAATTATGTATAATTTTCTTTTGAATAACCAATAACAGCACACGCAATTCTTTTACCTGCATTGCCGGTTTTTAAACTTTCGGCATTTTCACCTTTTCCACAATCGTCTTCATCTTCGTGAATAATCAAACCCCTACCAATAATATTACACTTATTACCTCTAAGTTTAATAACATTATCATAAAACGTATATATTGAGTTACCTTTATCATTTGTTTTTATATTACCTAAATCACCGACATGTCTTTTGCTCATACCAGGACATCCATGAGTATTACCATACGGATTAAAATGAGCACACATACTAGTACATTTATCACTTAAATCTCCTGCTTCATGAACATGAAAACCATGTAAAGAATTTGGAGTCAATCCTGTAAGATGTAAATCTATTTTTACCATATTATTAGTTAAATCTTCACTAAATTTAACATATCCGTTAACCCTATCATTAAATACAGCAATAGCATATATAGGATTATTTCTCGATATTTTATACAAATAATATACAATTACAAAAAACATGACTAATAAAGACATGACTAATAAAGCTGTGTTACAATATATTTTTGGTTTCATTATATATTATAAATTATAAATATATAAATTCGACATTTGAATTATAAAAAAATGTAATAGTATCCAAATATTTAGTTATGGAAAAGGAACAATCGTTTTTGAAGCATCACATTTTGCTGACTTTGGAGTATATTGATAACATTTGTTATCATATTTATATGTCTTACCTTGTATTTCCTCTAATGGTGGTGCATGAAATACAATACAATTTTTATCTTTACAAACAGTTCTAAATAAAGTTGCTAATCCTAAACCCAATACTATGGAGAGAACTATTTTGCCTGTTTTTGTGTGAAAAAGTTTTGATAAATACATGTTTTTGGTATTTTATATGATATTATATATTCAAAACAATATATATTACTACAATATTGTAAATTTACAAATTGGATGTTACTACAATATATTATTTTTGAATAGGTATAGTGGTTATTTTGGAACTATCAGTTGGACATTTGATTTCCTTTGATTCCAATGAGAAACAATTATCCGCTTTGTCTTTATATAAAATTCGGTTAATATTATCGGGGGTTGGATATACATAAATTACTTTTCTATCACTACCAAATATATAAACAAAAAATATCCCTATAAATAAACTAATTAAAAATACGGGTATAGAAATTTTATTGAAAAACATCGTATCTATCTATCTTTTCTATCTATCTATCTTTACTATAACAAAAGATATAATAATGATAATAATATAAAAAACGTTTTTATTTTTCTATTCTATTTTCTATATTATTTCCTGAATTTTGCTAATCCAGTTACTAAATTGACTACTTTATTATCTACACTTGCTTCCATGTCTTCTACTGTATGTGGAAGTTGTATCAAATTGTATGTATCATCATATTCATTGAATTCAACATATTCTACTTTGTATTTTAATTGGTTGTTTTGCTTAATTTTAGGTGTCAACTCATTCACATAAAGTGTAACCGCATCATCCACATAACGTATATTATCCGTTTTTTCATATTTATCCATTGTATTGCGTAATTTATCAATCAGTTCATATATTTCTTTGGTGTTTTTATTAATTTTCTTAACCTTTTCATTGTTGTTGACAACTTCATTATATTGACTTAATAAAAATTCATAATCGGATGTTTCTGATTTTATGTTTTCCTTTAATTCTTCAAATTTATCTACGACCTCATTTTCTGATAAATATCCAAACAGCAGGTCGTTTTTGTATTTAATGACTTCTGTTTTATCATTCATCAAATTCGTCTCTTCTTCATGTAAATATTGTTTGGTATTAAATATATTACTTGTAATTTCTATATTTAATGGACACGGATTTAATCTGTCACCACAATATGCTCTTAAAAATCTAACATCCTCGCTACTCTCATTTTCAATTGAATTGGATGAATTTTTCCCTACTGAAAAAACAGTACCGACTGCTCGTTTGCAATTGATACATTTTGGTTTATAACGTTTAAATATACGTCTTTTTTCTCTCCAACTCAATGCTTTGCTTTTAATGATTGTTTTTTTTTCCAGATTAATGAAATATTCATATTGACCTTTAAGTTTATAAAACATAAACACTGCATCATTAAATTCTTTTTTTTCAGAGTTATTTGTAGTTTTGATTACTGATGTATCCGATGATGTATCCGATGATGTAGCCATTGATAATATAAACTATATATAAACTATATATTTATTTTATTGTATTACACTAAATGTAAATTTTTCGTTGAATAATATCATAATCATTCTCCCACCCAGGTAATCCAGTGATTAATTCTTGGTGTGCGATGCGTTTTGCATTTTGAAAATTCTTGATTTTAGATAAAATATATTGTTGCTTCTCTTGATCACGTTTTAATTTTTCAGATGGAGTCAATTTTCCCTTGTATTTATATAATAAAATTAATGCTAAAATAATGATAAGTCCCAAAGATACACCTACATTAAACATAATATTGTAATATTTATTTTTGTATTCTCTACATTGTTTTAAAGTTTCATGTAAGAACTGTTTTACACCGGGTTCAACTAATAAAGGTTTAGATGAAATATAATTATCATAAAACATTGACTTTTAGTTTTAGTTTTAGTTGTGAATGCAAAAAATATATTTTTATTGTATTATTATAATAAGTTATATTAGTAAATTAATTTATACATATTATCTATAAACAAAACATACTTCTATTCAATCCAATATTCAATAAAAATACAATACAAACATTATGGATAATTCAGTAGTTAATTTTATTATTTTTTTAATTTTTACTGGTATTTATTTTACGAAAATACGTGGTAAAGCGACATTACAAGATTATTCTAGTGATGCGGGTATAGAATCATATTATAATTCTGTTAATATGAGTTTATTATTGTATTTTGGAATAACGCTATTATCACAATTAATTACAAATGTCATTGTTATTATGAATATGTGTGGTGGTTCAATTAAACAAAATCTGGGATATACTGCCTTAATAACATTTATTCCGTGGATATTAATTTTTGGCGTTATTATCATTTTATTGATTTCATTTCCTAATTTTAAAAATGCATTTTCTGATGTTGTTGGATATTATTCTATATCAACAAGAGCAAATGAGATTTTATTAGAGTTATTAAATCATAGTAATAGCATGAAGGGAGAAACAGAAACAATAGTAAATGAAAATATGGATGAACCACCAAGTATACCATCAACAGATACCAATGTAGAAAAACTAAATAAACTAGAAAATGAAATACAGAGAGAATCGACCAATTTAATCGCAGAAATATTCAGTAATTTATCACTTTTAATCAATAAAATAACACCCGTTAATTTTAATGAATATTGGGATACATTGCGACCTTTAATGAAACCACAATATGCATCATTAAATAATGAACAAGATAAATATTGTTATCTGTTAGCCGATATTAGCAGTTTCTCGGATTATTTAAAGAAATCGAGAGATTCGACAACCGGTAATAATATAATCGCAGAAGAATCCTATACACCGTTAGTTCCATCTCAATCTACTCCTGCAATTGTAGAAACACCAGTAACAATGGTAGGAGGTACAAAAAGGTATGTAAAAGCGTGTATGCAAAAAATGATGGTTGGTGGTGATCCAACTTTAAATATAGATAATGGTGCGCAATTTCAGGTATTACAAAAATATGGTGATTTAAAACAACAAATGTTAAATTTAGTAATATACCGAGATAATATTGGTGAAGCCATGTGGTATATTTACACTGGATTATTGTTATCTACAATATTAAAATATAATATTAATAATCGCGGATGTGTAAAGAGTGTGACACAAATTCAATCGAATTTAAATACTGCATTAACAACACAACAACAAGACCAAGCATTGGCACAAGCACAACAAAGAGTTCAAACAATTTCATAATACTCATAATATTATACACCATATCACAACCCATACAATATATATTTAGTATATTCCCTAACCCTAACCCTAACCCTAACCCTAACCCTAACCCTAACCCTAACCCTAACCCTAACCCTAACCCTAACCCTAACCCTAACCCTAAAAATAAGTTACATAATACAATACTCCTAAATAGCATAACATAGATAATAGAATGGCAACAAGCCACAAGGGTAAAATTGTTTTATTTTTATAACCAATTCCAAATTCACGCATACTACCATCTGGTTTAAATAAAAACGCTGGTTTCATAATTTTAATTAAATAAAAAATAATGATGAACAGAACAATTGAAACAACTGTTACATGATTACTAATAAAAATATTTATTTGATTTATATGATTCATTTACGATGATCTTATGTTTTATATAATATATTATATTTTTGTTACTGTTTTGCTTATTATATGTATATATTATGTATATATTATGTATATTTATAAATAGAATATATATATAATAAATTATATATTTTATTTCTGTATTGACGTATTTAGATCTACGAATCATATTCGTCCCAATTTTCTACTTCTTCTCCTTCAAAATTACCGTCATTATAATCATCTATTTGGTTTGTCATATCATACGCTTCTCGTTCAGTTTCTAAATCCATATTTTGATTGTATAAATAATCATCCATATATTGATCTATATTTTCATCTGTTACATTTGGATCTTTTCGAACAACTCTTTCAATAGATGCTATATTCATCATAATATCTCTCTCATCATCATAATTTTCTTTAATATAAGTAGTAAGACCTTTTTGTAACCCTTTACCCCATTCACCTAGTTTATTAATCTTCATGATGGTATCTACATTTCTCTCTTCTTTCGTTTTGGATTTTAATCGATCTGTAAAAGTGTCTTTTTCACGCTCTTTTATTTTAAATACCTTGTCCATTATTTTATCATATGATAAATCAATAATATCTTTATGATCACGCATGATAGTCATATATTGTAATAGTAAATTGGCAATATTTGTTTGTAATTTTTTAAGTTCTCCTGGTCCCCGAATATATTCATTTTCAAATACATCATCTTCTAATCCAATGAATTGTTCTCTCTCCTCTAAATTTTCTACCGTAAAAACATCTTCAATTGAAAAATCTCGATCTGGATCTTCTATTGTTAATTGCGATTTGCGTCCTTTTCTACTAGTTTTTTTTGTTGTTTTACTTGGTGTTCTACTTGTGACGTTTTTTTTTGATTGTTGATCTTGAATATCAACCCCAAATAACATGCTCTCATTATTTGCTAAATTTACATATTCCATAAACAAAATCAATAAAAACTGTTTCAATAATAGTTTTGTTAAACGCACATCAAATATGCTGTTATTATTTGATGACGCAGTTAAAAAAGGGATTTCGTTGATTAACAAGAGCAAATTCTTTGTTTTATATTGAACATTATACAATACACTGGAAACAGACAAATTTTTATAATATGGGCGTAGTTTTTCATAGTAATTTTTTATAATATTTTTAATATCATAGACGTGAGTTATAGACAATCCTAAATATTTTGGAATAATTATTTTTTCATAATCAACCGTATTTAATATAATATTTGGAAAAACATTGGCAAAATTTTGAATATATGTTTTTATAAATTGAACCATTTTATTCATGCAATCATTTTTACGTTGTTCTTCCATCTCATCGTCACATCCCCATTTAAACAATTCATTTAAAAAAGTGTCGATTTCTTTTTGCTTTATTCCAGTTAATTTATAATTTTTTTTTATAAATTCAGTTATATCTTTTTTCATAGCATCATTGGTTCTGCTTAGATGATTTTTTAATGCTCTTACTTCTTTTGAATCCTCCATTTCATCTCGAGATTTGTTCTTAATGATAACGGTTGTATCCAACGATTCTACTAATAATTTCTGTAAAGATGGATACACTACCTCTTCCTTTTCAAAATCGAAATGTTCTAACACGTTTTGCATCATTTGCGTAGAATTAACAGGCGTGTTGTTCATTTCAATGTCAACAATGTTTTTTCTATTGACCAATTGAAGTAATCGCAATAAAGATTCATGGGTATAATTTCTCCCATCTTTCTTTAACTTTAAAATAATTTCATTGTAAGAATCTTTGTTGGATATATTTTTTGGTTTTTCGTTACAAATACTAATTAGTTCTTCGCTAGTAGGTATTAAACTATTGAACTTGCAGTAAACAATAAACGCACGATAAATGGTTTCTTCATCAAACTCATTTGATATTACAGGATATTGATTTTTTGTGTTTTCTTTGCTGACTATATATGGAGATTTTGTTATAGCATTTATATCAATTAATATATTGGATAATTCTTCGACTATTTTATTATGATTTACTATCTCTCCATTACTTTCCTTTTCAAAATATCGAATTGTACTAAAAATATCACTCTCATTGCAACAAGCATTTTCTACAAAAGGTTCATTCGCCATGTTTGTTAATAACAACTTCTTTTTGTTGATAATTTGTTGGATTTTTTCTTGTATTGCGAGAGAAAACTCGATTATTTTTGATTCTACTACCAAAATCTTTTCTCTCTGGTTACTACCACCTGTTTTTAATGAACTCAACAAAGAACTTTTAAACTCGGTTGTGATATTAGATAATCTACCTAGTTTAAAATTTACTAGTGGAGGTAAAAAAGATGTCCATGTTTTAATATCATGTTCATTTTCATAATCCTCTTCATCATGGTTTGAACCTGTACCGCGACGTGTTTCCCTAGCAATATTATAATCCAATTTATCTTTTATTTTACGATCAACATCAGGCAATGATAACAATATTTTTTGTATAGTATCTTTCAAACGATTTGTAATTGTTTCCCTTTTTTGTTTTTGCAAAGCTGACCATGGATCTACTGACGAGCGAATGGTATAACCTATGCATGCAATATATTCAACCGATGAAAAATCACCATTAGAATCTCCGTCGATAGGAAATCCCTGAAATGAACGCACACATCCAGGAAATGTTTTTTTTGTTTTGATAGATGGCATATGAGTTTGGACAGCAATCAAAAACATTCCCATTGTCACATATAAAATAGTAGAGTTATATATGGTTTTATATGGTGGGATTGTTTTTCCCTTGTTTGCCATTTCTTTTACTTCGTTATTATAATCTGATTCTTTAGGTAGTGATTTTAATAAAGCTTCACTTACCATTTTCATTATAAATTCATGTTGTTGAGAGATATCGACCATACACGAATCTGATAATGTGTTTACAATATTCATGACGATCCTATTTTCAGGGGACAAATTTTTTGTTATTTTTTGTTTTACTTCTTCTTCTAATTGTTTAACTCTGCCCTTTTCAGCGCTAACAACGGATGCTATACCAGATGCGGTTTCTATTGCCATAATTTCTCTCGATTTTATCTTAACACCACCTTCATAACCTTCTTCCGCATCAAAATTTATGTTTTTTATAACATAACCACTGTGTTTATCCACCCAGGCATCACCGTCATCACTCAACGCACCTATATCCTTTATAATATATTCTACTTTTTCATTATAATTATCATTGTCATTTATGAAAACACATGCTAGTGTATATAAAAAAGAGGGTAACACCTTAACGTTTGTTTTTACACAATAACGCCAATGTATGGATTCTATTTCACCTAATGGTCCCACAGTGGTATCTTTCATGTTTTCTCTCGTAAACATTAGAGTAAAGCGAATGATGTCATTTTGTTTTTTGACAAAATCAGATTGACCCAGTATCATATCTCTTAATTTACTATAAGGACATACATAAGGATTTGCATCAATCGAAGTGTCATTCTCACCCACATTTATATCATTTCTTTTTAATTCTTCCAACCCTAACAAGTATTGTTGATTATTGTATTTGACAACCTTTTGATTTTTTATCTTTTCACTTTTCTCAAAAATACTTGTGTAGTATTCAAAAACAGATTTAATTTTGTTTTCCAATTCCTCTTTTGATTGATAATATTGCTTGTCAAATTCATTCATGATAGTTTTCAATACGTTTTCAGTCAAGACTGCTTTATTATAATCATCCGATTTGCATTCCATACCACTAGCAATAGTATTGTTAGTAATTGATATACAATCTTTTTGTAAATTGCATAACATATTCTGGTTATTAAATGAATTCAAACCATCATTCTCGATATTTTCATCTAATATCCAATTGCCATTTTTTCGAACATAATAATGAATGATATTATTCGCAATATCATATAACATTGCATAATGTCCGTCTTTTATTTCTTTCATTCCTGTTATCAACGTTTCTACCAAATCAACAGTGTCTTCTCTCGAAAGTTTCTCCGACTTTTGCAATTTTTCAATTAAAAAAGGGATGAATTCATCTGAATCCATCTTATTCATTTCTTTTTCATATTGATTCAATAATGAGTAGTTTGTTGTATCGAACTTTTTATCAAAATAAATTGTCTTTTGGTTTTTACTGGATTCACTAGTTTCACTACTTTCACTGTTGGTATAATTGTCATCATTTAATTCATTAATATTTTGATATTGTTTTGCAATTATATAATTTTTACATTTATCACCTAATCGCGATTCCATAAATTGTTTATCATTTTTTACTTCTGTATTTTCATTTTCGAAAAAAGAATTCAAATTATCTGAAAACATGAGAGGTAAATTATTCAAACTAATACCGCTATTAAATAAACGACCGTTGTCCATAGCATTTATTTTGTTTAAAATTTCGACGGAATCCAACGCTGTTTGTTTACTAATATTGTCGTTATAGTTTTGGGATTGTGATTGTGATTGTGTTGGATAATAAATGTGATATTTTTCAATAATAATATCTTTAACATTCATACTTCTCTCTAGACCCATGTTACGAACCTCGTCTTTTTCTTCCTCTTTGTCAATTATATCGTTATACCTCATAGAATATGTAATAGAATTCAATAAATTATACATTTTGTTGATATTCGTTGTAGGTTTTCTGATAAAATTCATATTTTTAATATTTTGAAAATATCGATATTTTTCTGCATAACTTTTGTTGAATTCGGTGATTTTATAATTAATGAATTTAACAATTGCGTTATATTGTAGAAAAGTTATATCATCTTGATAAATTAGAAATGGTTCAAAATAGTCAATTACATCTTTAAACGTAAATTTATTGTGTATATCTTTTTGCATCATATAAAACAATGATCGTGTTTTGGGTATAATTGCACGTAAAAAATCATAGTATAGTTTTTCATATTCAACGGATATATTATTAATTTTATTTTGCATATTGATTAAATTGGTATTGGATTCGAAAGTGGATTCGATTTCATCATTCTCTGCATTTACTTGTTCCTTATTGTCATTTATAAAATTTTCAATATCTATATCTAAAATATAATTCATTGGTTTTTTTAAAAAGTTGTGTTGTTTTTCTTCTGGGGAGTGAGGTTGAGATTGAATTTGAGGTTGAGGTTGATCTTGATCATATAAATCACTGTTACGTTTATCCGCTTTTAAGCTTTCATTGTCAACAAATTGATTTTCAATGTAGGTGTTTCTATTTAATAATTGCCAATAATTCAAAAATGTATTATTTAAGTTTGCCCTTTTCATTATATTAGTACCTGGTAATTGAATACATGAAAATACAACAGCATCTTTAGGTAACATTATAATCGATTTAATATTCATGGAATCTGGTTTTGTCAAATTAACCAATTGTGTTTTTGTTTTATTGCCAACATAAGACACCGTATCCAATTTATTAACACCTAAATTGTACTTGCCTATAACAAAACGTTTTGACTTTATTAAATTACTATTTAAAACAGAGGAATAAAAATCACTTAAATTGTCTATTAATGCTTCAAAGTTATCATTTACGTTTGTGTTGTATATATAATCTTTATTCAAATATTGATTGATCGAAATTTCTTGATTTTCTCTATTCGTTGTATTATTCTGAAATGGTGTCATATATGGATTCATTTCTTTCATCATAGTTACATATTTATTTATTTCAACCGGTGTATCATCTGATTTATAATTATTAAATATTTTTTCAAAATCTGACATATTTTCTGACAATGAAAGTGAAACAATATCAGGATAATCATTTATATTGTTATTGGCTTCATCAATATTATACATTTTTTTCATATTTTTGACAACAGGTAAAATCCAATAAAGCGATTTTTTTAGATGAAACAAATTTTCTACAAGTGGTTTCCAATTGGCTTCTTTAAACTTCATTCCGTTTACATTATTATTTTCATCAAATGTTGAAAAAGTATTTCTCAACTGTTTAAAACGTTCGATCATTACGTGAATATTATTTAAAACTCGTGTAGTTCGATCCTTGTTTGGTATAGAAGAAATCATCTCATCCAATAATTCGTTTGTCTGTGTTTCTATACTATATCGTTGTCTAGATTCATCAATATTTATATATTGTACTACATTACCAAGATCTTCGTTTCCAAATACAATTTCATCAGCTTTTAATATGAATTCACGTAATTGTTGTTTTATTTCATTGCTAGGTATGTTTATTATTATTTCTTGGTCTAGATCGGTGTCCTCATAAATTTCTCCTTCTTCTAATTCATAATCATCAGGAACCTTCTCAGCATTTTCAATGCTTTCTTCATTATTCGATTCTTCTGATTCAGATTCTGTCATTGACTTGGAGAGAACAGCCTGGGTTGCTGAAATCTCTTTTTCCAATGATGATGCGGATTTTGGCTTCTCTCGAATTTCGATTGTTTCAATCGGTAAATTTTCAGGAATACCCTTATAATCAAAATTGATGTATATTATGGAGTTTTCAGGATATGTTTTAACCTCGATCATGTCTTCTTCTAAATTTGTAATTTCTCCAGTAATAATTGCAGGAACATCACCACCAAAATAAATGTTAATCCATTGTCCGGGCAATAGATCATTTTGTCTCGCATATCCTGGATATTTGTTACGATCTTTAATAATAATGTTTTGTATTATACCATTAGCAATAATACCATCATCGATAGATAATATAACAGTATCAAGTGTTTCATCGTTTATGATAGTCATTTTTTTGGAATCAATGTAATCAATCATAAAAATCCTGTTGTTTAATTTTTCATATTCATTTTTGTTTGCTTGTGATTCTGATTCGAAATCAGATTCTTTTATAACAATTTGAATTATATCACCTAATTGTAGTTCAATTCCAATAGATGATTGGTCGTTTTCTTTTTCGTCGCTTGACATGTATATATTTTATAAATAGTGTTTCCTATATTTATAATATATTATATTATCTTTATTAGTACTATGTGTAAATAAAGATAATAGTAATAAATATTATTAATAATAATATAAAGTTATCTATCTAATAAATACATATAACATCATATCATATATCATCATATCGCATTATAAAACATGGAAATTGAAAAATTTGATACAAAATATGCATTACATACTATTCCTGAATTTGTTAAATACCTAAATTCGAGAGAACAAGAACAAACCTGCATTTTTAATACAGTAATACAACGTGATAATACTCCACTGGATCAATACCCAGAAGAGAAAACAAGTGATCCTTGTGACATCAACATCAATGATACAAGACAAACAGAAGAAAAAAACTATAAAATAATAAAATACAATAAAAAAGAGTTACCAAAAACGATGTATTCAACTAGGGGATTAATACGATCAGTCGTTGTAAATTCATTTAATAAAATTGTATCATTTTCACCGCCTAAATGTATTAGTTATGAAGATTTTATGGAAAAAAATCCTATATATAACGACAATATTATTGTAGAAGAATTAGTAGAAGGTACAATGATTCAATTATTTTGGGATTCTTATGAGTGTAAATGGGAAATTGCTACTAAAAGTTCTATAGGTGGGTACAACACCAACACTTTTACTAAAACGACGTTTCGTGATATGTTTTTTGATGCTTTGAAAGAGATAAAAATAACATTGAATGATTTTAATCACAACTACTGTTATAGTTTTGTTTTACAACATCCTAAAAATCAAATAGTATTTGATATTGTTAAGCCACAATTGTATTTACTATACGTATATCATATCACGAGCGTGTGTAATATGGTTGAAGATGATAACACACAAGAAGAAATTTATGTTAAAGTGCATCATTTGTTTGATCATCCTCTCAATAAAAACAAACCCCAGTTTTTACCTAAGGAATGCAAAATAAAATATCCAAAACAATTTCATTTAAAAGAAGACAATATATACGATAAACTTTATGATTATTTTTATACAAATAGTTATGATATAAACATGTCATATTCAACTATGGGATTGGTAATTTATAACACCTTAACAGGTGAAAGGTGTAAAATCAGAAATCCATATTATGAACATCTTCACAATATTCATGGTAGACAATCGAAATTATTATACAAGTATTTAATTGCTACAAATCAAAATACAACGAAACAATTTATTCGTTTTAATCAGGATGATCTAGAAATCAAAAACAAGGTCGAATCGTTTAAAACAAAAATTCAATCGTTTACGAATATTCTATTGATTCATTATATTGATTGTTTTATTAATAAAGCAAAACCACTAAGCAGTTACCCAGCAGAATATAAATCTCATATGTACAATTTACACAGTATGTATTTGAAAGAATTAAAACCAAATAAAAGAAATGTTAATTTATTAGAAACGGTACAGTATGTTAAAAATTTGCATCCATCCAAGTTAATTTATTCGTTGATTACAAAGACCAAAGACCAAAGACAAAAGATCAAAAGGTGAAAAGGTCAAAAACTAAAAACCAGTTTATGATATGTATGTATGATTAGCATATTTGCATTTTTTCTAAGAATGGTAAGAATATTAATAAATAAGTGATATAATAAATCATTATTGAGTTAATAACCCAACACCACATACTTCCAGCACTGTATCTATATTTTATAAAACAAATAATCAATGCAATTATACTAAAAATAACCAACGACCATATTTTTTCATAAATTATACTAAAAAAAACACAGAAAAACCATATAAATAAGACTAAAAATGAATTATCGAAAAAATACCAATCTAAATATCCATTTTTACTAACGGTAGTGTGTATTTTTTTTGTCGAGAATTGGTAAATTGAATATGGTATCGCTAATAATAAATAAACAAAAAGAAGAACGTTACGTATAGTAGTAGTTTTTATAATCATGATACCTGCAATTGGTTGTACAACCAATAAAGAAATTCCGACTATGGAAAATAAATTATTATAATATTTATTATTGATATTTCTCCAAAGAAAAAATTCTATTAGTTGCATAAATATTATTGATGCAAAAAAAATATAAATCCATTTATTGTTGAGTTCTTTAATTTTATATTTTGTGAACGAATTATTATAGATAATAAGTAATAGCGCAAAACTACTAAATAGAAAAGTATTTAATGAAACTGCTGCATTCCAACACATTATATAATAAGTATATAAAAATATACTAGTATGTTTATATACGTAAATAAAAAATAAAATTCACTAAATGCCTAACTGGTGTATGAACTCGGCCTCTTTTGTTTGTCCGTCGAAAGAAATATATGAAAAACTATTGAGTTCCATAAAAAGCGATACGTGGTTTCAGACTTTTGCACCACTAGGATTGGATCCAGAGGAACATCCGGATGGATGGAATTATGAGACAGCATGTTATATGTGGAATACAAAATGGAGTGCTAGAGACGTAGATATCAATGATTTTGATGATAATGAATACACTATCAATGTATCATTTGAATCCGCATGGTCGCCACCGACAGGTGTTTATCGTTTAATGAATAAAAATCATGATATAGAAGTGACAGCATATTATGATGAACCAGGTAATTGTTTTTTTGGTAGATGTATGTATGTAAATGATTATCGTGATGGGGGTGGTGGTGAAAAAATAGATTCAGATGAAACATATGATTATCCAAATGACATGAAAGAATTAGAAGAATTACGCAATAGTATCGGGATAGGAAGTGATTTAGATGATTATATGGATTCTACTTGGATAAACTTGCAAGAAATGTGGGAAGAAGAAGAGGAAAAAGAGGAAGAAGACGAGGAGCAATAAAAAATATAGATAAGGATATACACCTACTTATAATCATTACAAAAATGGTGAATTAGTTGTTGGGTAATAAGCACAAATCACATATCTAAACCAGCTTCTTTATTTTTGTAAAAACATCAATGGCATTTTTTAAACACTCGGCAATATTTTGTTTAATCATTGATATTTCGACTGGATCAATGTATGCAACGCGAATAATACTATCTATATCATGAGGGTGAAATTTCTTAAAACCACAAAAGTTCAACGTTTTTAACCCTTCAAAATAATCAGAATACATAAAATATTCAATTGTTTTTCCAATTGTATAATCTTCGTTGTTTAACCGAACATCAAAACAATTTTCCATGGTATTATCGGATGGTTTTATTTCCAATTCGTCTCTATGAATTTGCATATCAATTGAATTTAATTTATCAACTAGAATATCACATGCTTTTTGGATAATTTCTTGGTTGGTGTATATTCCGATGGTTTCAACTGTAAAATCAAAGCTATCTTTTTTAACAATCCTTAAAGCATCTAGTAACTGCCAATTTTTAGATTCAAATGCTATTTCTTCTGCGTTCAATCCAGCATCTTTCCATCCTTGTTGTTTTTTACCCAATTCTTCCTTTATCTTTACATCATCCGGTGTAAATCCATACGCACATGTAGAAACACAATTGAACATTCCATCGTCTTTTGCATTGCTAATTGTAAATTCACATGTTAAATGGATTTTTTCACCAGGTAACTCATCTGAAATTTTAGGTCTTAATTTAACAAAATCGATAAAATATCCAGTGAGATCGGATGCTGGGAAAATCTCACGAACGTCGTTCTCAGAAAGGTAACTGTCACTTTGTAAATTTTTAATTTTAAAATGTTCTGTTGTTACCACCATAACAGTATCAGTATTATTTTCTTCTTTTACTTCTAATAAATAATTTTTAAGGGGGATTTTTAAATCGCGAATATGAATAGGAATACAACTTAAACGTTGTTTCAAAATTTCATTGTTTAGTCTACTGGTGTTAGCGTATATTGTTGCTTTATTTTCTTCATAAGGCGATGTTTTGAAAACAACAATGGGAATATCGGATAAAATAGTACGACGTAATGCATTGGCTAAACTTACATTAACACCAGATAATGTAAATTGTAATGTATTGCCTTTATCTGAAATATTATCAATTTTTGGATTCATGGTTTTGGTTTGTATGTATATTCGCTTATAGTCTGTTGATTTGGAGATATATTATATTTATAGCTTACTATTTATATTTGTGTTATAAATATATAATATTTCAATTTTATTATTTATGTATAAGACACATAATAAAAATAAAGTTAAAAATAGTATATAAAAAATATTCGTAATATAATATCAAATGAGTTGTATATTATATTATTCCAATTTCTGTAATCATTCAAAAAATATAATTCAAACATTATCAAAAACTAATTTAGGTAAAGATATTCATTTTATATGTATTGACAAAAGAGTAAAAGAGGACAATAAAACATATATTATTTTAGAAAACGGACAACGTATTATATTACCGGATACTGTTAATAGAGTTCCTGCTTTGTTATTACTAAACAATAATTATGAAATATTATACGGGGAATCAATATTAAATTATTTCAAACCTAAACAAGAAGTTGCAGTAAAACAAGCAACCAACAACAATATTGAACCAATGGCATTTTCATTTGGAGGTGGTGGTGCGAGTGCATTTGGTATCATGTCGGATAATTATAGTTTTTTGGATATGAATTCAGATGATCTCTCCGCAAAGGGGAATGGTGGCGTCAGACAAATGCATAATTATGTTCATACCAATTATATGGACAAAGAATCAATATACACACCATCGGATGAATCGAGTATAAAAGCAGGTAAAGTACCAGAAGGCTTAACAGTGGAACAATTACAACAACAGAGAGAACAGGAATATCAAAATTTAACAGCTAATGGTAATGGCAATCAAAGAAGGATGTAATATTATATGTAACATTTTTAAAATTACAAAAAATAAATATATATAAATAGGGAAAAATATATAAATAAATAGACTTAATATAAATAATATTATGTCGAATTCATCCACTGTATTAACTGCCTTTAATGATCATTTTATGGAATTTGTCAGTGATATAGAAAGAGTTTTTCCAGAAGATCATGATATTTTGGCTTCAAAAAATGCTTTTATTACTATAAGAAAAATAAATCCAAAACTAACAATTCGTGTGTGGTCAGAGTATGTAGTAGGTAAATATAGATCAGAAATTGAATCAGGTAATATTGATTATTTTATCAATAAAGATTATACACAAGATGTATTGGATTCACCTAATTCAAAAAAAATTATTATGGGTATTGATCGATTAAGAAACCCAGTAAAAGAAATGAATGAAGAAAATAAAAAGAAATCAATGGGTTATATACAAAATTTAACAAAATTATGTACCTTGTATGGTAACATGAATGGTGGTTTTTAATAATTTGTTGTATAGAAAAACTAAAAAACCTAGAAAAACTAAAAATCTAGAATAAATTAAAAATATATAATTAGTTTTAGTTCAATTTAAATAATATTTATTATATTACACATATAATAAATGTCCAGTGATTCAACAACCGATTCCAAAGAAAAAAATGTTATCCCTACAGAATTTAATAAAATAATAAAAGATTTATCCAATGATTTGCGTACTACATTTCCTGAATATGCGCATTTTATTGATAAATGGTGGCAAAATACAAAATATGAAAGTCCTGTACAATATTTGTATGAATTCTGTTTAAAGAAAATACCGCCACGTTTTTTTGATATTCTCTATAAAAACACCGATATGTTTTCTGAAAATTCTGATTTGGATACCGAATTTTTACCAAACATTCACTTTAGAAATTTGTGGCAATGTGAAATTAGTGATAATACTCGTGAAACTATTTGGAGATATTTGCAATTGATTCTTTTTGCGATTGTTGGAACCATGGATAATAGTGACGCTTTTGGTGAAACTATTAAAATGTTTAAATCAGTTGAAGAGAACGATCTTAAAAACACATTGGAAGAAACCATGAGTAAGATGTATGAATTTTTTGAAAATAATAAATCCGCTAATACCGAAGATGGCGAAGATGGTGAAGATGGTGGTGATGATCTAGGTGAAAACGGCGAAGGAATCAATATGAAGAATTTTCCTAGTGCTGAAAATTTGCATGATCATATTAATGGTATGTTAACTGGAAAATTAGGTGAACTTGCAATGGAAATTGCACAAGAAACAGCTTCTGATTTAAATTTGGGTGCTGATGGTGATTTGAATTCAGAATCAAATGTAAAGGATGTTTTTCAAAAATTGATGAAAAATCCGACAAAATTAATGTCATTAGTAAAAAATGTAGGAAGTAAATTAGACGAGAAAATCAAAAATGGAAGCATAAAGGAAAGTGAATTAATGTCTGAAGCAAGTGATATTATCAATCGAATGAAAGATATGCCAGGTATGGGTGACATTCAATCCATGTTAAAAAAAATGGGCATGTCAAAAGGAATGGGTGGAGGTAAATTCGATTTTAATGCAATGGAAAGTAAATTAAATCAGAACATGAAACAAGCACAAATGAGAGAAAAGATGAAAGAAAAAGCTGAAATTAAAAAGACTCAAGCTCAACAGGCACAAGCACAAACACAAGCAGATATTCATACACGTACTCAAAACTTCAATCCTGTACCTGATGAACAATTATTTAATATGTTTAGTAATCAAGTATCATCCAATTCAAATAATACACCCAATGGAGAGAAAAAGAAGAAAAAAAAGAAGAAGAATTAGAATGTTTCACACTACACAATAGAAAAAATATAAGTAAAAAATATAAGTAATATTGTAAAATATAAATATTATTATACAATATAAATAGAATAGTAAACATATAAAATGTCAGGAAACCGAGTTGTTTTTAATGATAATAACAATACTATAAAAGAAATTGATATTGATGTATGGGTGAATAATCCTACTATTTTATTAGATAAAAATACTATATTTGAGATATGGCCAACCCAACAAATGTGTTATGAAAGAAAGATAAATGCTATGTCAAGATTAATTATACTTTTAACTATTTTAGGATTTATTTTAACCAGATCTATGAAAATAGTCGTAGTTGGATTTATTACATTAATTGTAATTTATTTATTTTATTATCAAAATTGGTATAAGCATAAAAAAAATAATAAAGAGGGTTTCGAATTGTCTGATGATTACAATCCAGTGGTTAATGTTAATACAGCAAATTCGACAAATGAAGATGATAACGCAAACAACGGCAACATCAATTGCGACAGTGAAAATGGGATTCCTTTAAAAGACTTTGTAAAAGACAATTATCAACGAAGTACAAAAACAAACCCATTTGGTAATATGCTTTTAACTGACATAATGGACAATCCAGATAGACCATCCGCGTCTCCTAGTTTTAATCCTTCTGTATCGAGTGATATTAGAAATAATGTTAAAAAAATGGTCCAAATGTTGAATCCTGGTATTAAATGTTCTGATAAACAATTATTTAATAATTTATATGATAACTTTGATTTAGATCAATCAAATCGTGTATTTAATGCAACAGCAAATACAAGAGTAGGAAACGACCAAGGTGCATTTGCACAGTGGTTATATAGTGATATGAAATATAGTGCAAAAGAAAATACTCCTGAGGGCGCTATTGCACGGGTTCAAGATAATGCACCAGCTAATTATATTAACCCTATATCTTCTACATTTCCCAATAGATAATAACTGAAATTTACACCCTTGAAGATTTACAACTGAAATAATAAAATGTATTTTTAAATATTTTTCTATTAATTTATATTATAATATTACTATAAATTAAAATAATCATCCATCATATTATATATGTCATATTCAAGCTCTAATTATGTTTTTGATAATATGTCAAGAATTGGCAATGATTCATGTTGTGTCGATCAAAACACAATACAAAGTTTAGAAGCATGTAATTATACTCTAGAAAATTATTTCACTGCCGATTGTTCAATGAAAAATCCTATTTCGTTAGCAACATCTCAACCATGTGTTAATTACAAGGGTGGATATAATGTAGCAGTAGGTGGTTGCAATATTAACGATAATTCAAAATTATTGATTGGTACTATTCAAACTCATCCAAAATGCAGATTGGATTTATTTCATCGTCCTTTTGCTACGGTTCCATATTTAGGAAGAGGTAGTGTTGACCCAGTTATGGAATCACAAATCCAACAAGGTGATTATGGTACAAATAAAAAGAGTGTATCTAATTTAGGTGAATTTAGTTATTACAATCAATACGTTAATGTTCCACTAGTACCAAATGTTAAAAGTAAAATGAACAATCCATCTTATTGTGTAGAAGGTGTTGCATCAGAAGGTTGGATTCGTGGTGGTGTTCCTTCGAGAGAACTAACAAGAGACCAAGATTTTGTTGTTGAAAACGATAAAACCAGCTCGGCATATGGTAATAACAATGTTTATTCAATGAATGTAAATTCTAGTGTTAATTCTTATAGTTCGCTGTAAAAAGTTCATTCATTGTAAAAAAATAATAATATTATATAATAATTATAATTATATCTATTATATAATAGTCCCAAGTACAAAATACAAAACATATATAAATGGCATCTACAAGAAATAAAAATACCAGAGGAAATTATTGTTTAGAAGAAATTTCAAACGCAAACAGTAGAACATATACTATTTATAAAAATTCTGGGTATGGTGAAGCATATAATACACAATTGCCAGGGAATGGGCTTAACCCTGCTCAAATACCATGGAACAAATTATCTTATAACGCTGTTGATATTGAATCCTTTTTATTTGGCGTAAATTCAACCAATTTAGTGGAACCAAAAGCACCATGTTTAACCCCAGAATTAAAAGTATTATCATCTGCTAATTTGTATGAAAATGAACCTACTTATGTACCAGAGCCACTAGTAGTTGAAAATAATCAACGCCCATTCCCAGTGCCTTAAATTCTGATATTAATATTCCGGTGTATGTTTTTTGAATAAACATCCATGTGAATCTAGTCCTGTTACTTCATTTGTAATGATGTCTGGATTTTGAAAGGTACAATTGGACATCCATATCTTTATAATACAAAAGTTTTTTTTAGGAGAAATAGTAATTCCATTCACACTAGCAACAAATGATTCGTTTGTACTTATTGTATTACCAACTAATGCATAAGTAAATTCACGCCACACATCATAAACATTTTTGTTGATTACTTTATAGGAGAAACATCCACCATTTCTGTTTTTGACATCTTCCCAGATTGGTTTAATTCCTTCACGCATTATAAACAACATGCAATTTTTTACCAATATTTCTGGAAGAGTTTCTGTTATTGTAATTGCTTCTTCCACAGAAGACATAGTAAAAATGTTTTTATAACTTTTAGGTGTCCAATCAGTATCGTGAGGTAAATGTGCCCATAAAGTCCAACTATCTCCAAGTTTATGATGTTCTGATTTCATTGTATTGCTAATGGTAGTATTTGAAATTACCATTTATATATAAAGTTAATCAATTTTTTTTATATCATTTACGATTATTATATATTCTATGCTAAATATATAGGATATATTAGTAGCATTTTTATTAGATAACATGAGTCAAAGAAGAAGCACGGAAAGAAGCAGATCGAGAGATAGGGGTAGTGGAGAGGAAAACGTAAGCGTAAATTCAGATAATTTTGAATCAATACCATTAAGCAAGTCTACTTCACCTCGTACTAGCCGACGCGTAAGACGTACAACTCAACAATATCAACCTGAATCAGTATCACCTCGTAGTAGTCGCGTAAGACGTACAACTCAAAAATATCATGATGAATCACCTCGTACTAGTCGAATAACAGATAGAACTCAACATCGTAGCACAAGTCAACCAGCACCAAAATCAAGTATGGAAATGTTTCTATCTGAATCACACAATAGTGATGAAAAAGATTTGAAGGTTTCTAGTATTCACAACGAACGTGAAGATGAAAAATATAAAATGGTTTTTACCATTGGACGAATGAACCCACCTACCTCCGGGCATATGGGACTAATATCTGTATTAATGAAATCGGCTGTGGACAATAATCTAAATAATATTGGAATTTTATTATCTCCATCGGAAGGTGATAAAAATCCTCTTTCATGTCATAGAAAAAAAGAGTATATATTGGAAATGATTTCTAACATGTCTAACATGTCTAATATTACACCGCATATCATTTGTAAAGAAACAGGATTCCCTATGTCAAATATATATGAATTATTAAAAATATCTCGTCTTAATAATGATAGTAAAATGTTATTAATCCTTGGCGAAGATCGTGCTAAAGACTTTAATTGGTTAAAAAATAAGTACTTTACAAACTTGGATATACGTGCGTTACCTAGACCTGAAGGAGCCATGTCTGCCACAAAAATTAGAGGTTTTGTTTCTGCTGAAAACAAAAACGCGTTCAATGAAGCTTATGCTGGTATATTACAACCAAATAGAATTGAAGAATTATACAATGATATTTCTTTGGGGTTAGAAAAGTATGCAAAACCATCTACTAAGAAATCTACTAAAAAATCCCAAAAACGAGGAGGTAGAAAAACTAAATCAAAAAGCAAAAAATCTAAAAAGCGAAGAACTATTCGTCGCTAGAAGATTCAATAGACGATGCAATAGACGATTCAATGGATTTTTCTCTGCTTGTATGTGACAAACATTCATCTTCATTTTCGACAAAATTATTCCTTGTACCTAATGTGTCAATATTTTTAATTTCATATGTATTTTCATATAAATGGATATATTGTTCATCCAAATTCATATCAATCATTTTCACCGCGTTATCAATAAATCGTACCTGACATCCATTCAGATGTTTAATGTTTATTATTTGATCTGAGTAATAATGATTCACAAAATGCAATAAAAATTTTTTGTCGATTCTATTTCCATCTATCAAAAAATTGTGGTTTGATGTTGAAAGATGTAAATCTACTAAAGTTTCATCATCTTTCTTTAAAAAAGGAATGGATAACTGAAAAACCATGAATTTTACAGCGGAAGGAATCATATCAATACTATCAACATCCACTTCCATGCAATCATTCAGACTATTCACATCTTCTTTTTGTATTATTTTTTTATGTTTTGTAGATTCATTCGATAAAATAATAAAATCATACGTGTCTTCGTTTAACAAATGTTTATTTAATGAAACAGTTTTGTTTATAACATCACCATTTTTAATATATTCAAATGTATAGGTATTAGTTGGTTTTTTTGGGATATTTAATATCTTGTATATGGTTTTTTGTATATTTTCTTCGTAATTTGTGTAAAGGTTTAAATTTTCTTTGATTTGTTTGCATATTATTTGTGTTTTACTGTATAAAACAATAATATCGTAACTACATGTATACATTATATTATTAAATTTGTCTGTCACAGAGTTATCATTCATGGTTTCATAAACACGCATCGATAAATACGACAACAAAAAATAAAAGACCGCGTTCGGCAAATAATGGTAACTAAATCTTATAAATTCTAACGATAGAATTGCAATTAAAAACGAACCACCGTACATGCTTACTGTCTTTACATTTGTACTTTTAACAGCATTCGATAGATTGTTTATCATATTTTTATACTCGGACATAGGTTATATACGACTACTATTTTTATATTGTTTATATATATATTTTTCATTCAAAAAATAACATAGACATATACAGTGATAACAATATAAAATTGAACGTTTTATATTGTTGAAATACATACTATACAACAAATAAATGAATATATCCAATCTTTCATCCGAACAAAAATACGCTCTATCTAAATTCAAACGGGGCGAAAATCTATTTATAACTGGACCGGGGGGGACGGGAAAAACATTTTTGATACGACATTTGATAAATTCCGCAAAAGAAAGCAAAAAGAACGTACAAGTATGCGCATTAACAGGTTGCGCGTCAGTATTACTTAATTGTGGTGCGAGAACTATACATTCATGGAGTGGTATTAAATTAGCACGCGGTGATTCACATAATATAATAGAATCCGCGTTGCGATCCAATCGAACCATAAAAAATTGGCAATCAGTCAAAGTACTAATTGTAGATGAAGTAAGTATGATGTCAAAAAAAATATTTACTATATTGAATGAGCTAGGAA
>Ga0214921_10003369_pt1 | contig 24539 bp, 27 predicted proteins | sample LL1505_MetaG_FD_177992 | JGI IMG/M metagenome (GOLD analysis project Ga0214921, IMG submission 177992) | Freshwater microbial communities from Lake Lanier, Atlanta, Georgia, United States - LL-1505 | ecosystem: Environmental > Aquatic > Freshwater > Lake | place: USA: Georgia | collected...
TACCAATAGACTATACTTATCTACTTACAATCATAAATATATATCCCCTGACGATATTATAGATTTTGGTAGCAAATTAAAAGCATTACAATTATACAAATATATTAACTCACAAAATTGTTATTATAGTAATATGATAAAACAGCATTATATAGAAATGATTGAGGAATATTTAATATACAGATAATTTATGCTTACTGAAGTCTTCTGGAGTTTTTTTCTAACTTCTATAATAGGTTGTATTATGGGAGTATTGAGAATGCTCTACAAAAGTAAATGTAGGTCTTGTTCTCTTTGTGGTTTGAAAATAGAACGAGATGTAGAGTTGGAAGAAAAGGTAGATGAACTTGAGATTGAAAGAAGTAAAAGTTTGGGTAATAATGATTTAGAAAGCAATAAAAAATAAATAGTTATTATATGATAGTAGATATTGTACCTTCTGTTAAAAAAAATAAGAAATATACTGTTATAATGGATAGTGGTAAGGAATATTCATTTGGATATGATGGTTCTCAAACTTATTTAGACCATAAAGATAAAAAAAAAAGAGAGAATTATTGGAAGAGACATTATTTAGGAACAGAAAAAATATTAATAGATAATCTTGTTCCGAGTCCTTCATTATTTTCAGCAGTCTTATTATGGGGTAAATATACAAATTTAGAAGATAATATTAAATATTTGAATTCGTTATGGGAAAATAAAGAAAACCTATAATGAAAATGAATAGTGAGTAGTGTTCGGACACAAGCCAGCTGTTGGTTGGTGAAATAAAAAAAATATTGGAAATAGAAATAAATAAATATTACATTCTCAACAGAAATATACCCTCCAAACTATTCAAACTATTCATCTATTCACTTTTTATAAAATAAGATAAGAAATATATAAGAATATACATATAAACTATACCATAAAGGTAAGAAAGTGATAAATGAATAGTTGGTGAATAGTTGGTGAATAGTTGGTGAATAGTTTGATAGAGTAAAATAAAATGTTTAGGAATAGTATGCTTTGTTTATTTTGTGATAAGAAGTTGAGAAAAACAAAGCGAATAGATTTTATTAATCGCGAATATCATTTTAATTGTATTGAGAGAATGAAAAAGAAAAAAGCAGACCAAGAATTAGAAGAATTATTAGAATTAATTAGGAGTGGATTAAAACGAATAGATATGGATTTTGGTTGTAATATAATATCTACTTAAAAATAAAATCCTATAATATAATATAAATATGCGAGGCACTTACGCACAAAACAAAACAAGCATTTATAATTATCAAAAGAAAAATCCTCAGAAAATCAAACAAATAAGACAGAAGGTTTATTTGAAGAGAAAGTTTAGAAAGAATCTTTTGACAGAAATTTTGAAACAAATTAAAAAAATGAATTTGTTGATTCTTTAGGAAAATTAATATAATAAAAATACCTATAATTTATTATATTAAAAAAATTGATTTAAAAATATAATATCCTATAATGTATAAATGAAGTTTCTTGAGAATTGGACGATTGAATTATCAAAACTACCATTATATAAGGAATTACGAGGAGCTATAACAGAGCATATCAATCAAGAATTATTTGAATTGTGTTTAGAATTATTACCAGAAGACCAAAAGAAATTAGGCAAAGGATATTTGAAAGGAGTAAAAGATAATAAAAGAACAACTTATTATAATAATCGTTATGATTGTGGTAGGTTTTACCCAAATACGATTATGGGGAATAATACTGGACTATTACCATTAAAAAGGAGATTTAAGAATACAATATTTAAATATTTGGATTGGGTAGATATAGACCAGAAAAAAGGACATCCTACTATATTAGTTGAATTAGCAGAGCGTAATGGTATTGAGTTGAAATATTATAAACAATATATTAATAATTTTGATGAGATAGTAAAAACATTAAGTGAATTTTATAGTGCGAATGAGGAAAAACCTCTTACTAAGAAAGAAATAAAACATTTGTTTAATATTACTATTTATGGAGGTGGATTTAAGACTTGGAAAAAAGAAACAAAAGAAAAAGGGTTTGAAATACAGAATGAGGAAGTATTACATTCATTTTACAAAAAGTTTAAAAGTGAAACCAAGATGATTACAGATATAATATATAATAAAAATGTTGAATTAATGAATAAAGTTTGTAAAGATGATGAATTAAAAGAACACCAAAAAAAGAATAAAGTGATGTCGTATTTCTGTCAGATTATAGAAAATGAATTAACCTATCAAGCATATATGTTTTTGAAAAAGAGAAAGCATATTAATAATACATTTGTTTGGGGATATGATGGAATAACCTTTCCTTATACTGAATTTGATGTAGAGGAATTAAATAATTTTGTAAAAGATAAAACTGGATTTTCATCAGTTCGTTTTGAAATAAAAGAATTTGATGATGTCTATGATGATATATTAACAGATTTTTTAAAAAAACTACAAGAGACAAAAGAGGAGGAACAAAGATTAGTAGAGGAAATAGAAAATGAGTTTAAAAATATGTGTGATGAATTTGAGAAAAAACATTTCAAAGTATTAAAAGATGCTGTATATGTAAAAGAAGAAAATGATAAAGCAATTATTTATAATGAAACAACTATCAGACAAGTATATCGTCATATGAGTTATAGAAAGTTAGTAAAATGGGCGGTAGTAAAAAGTAGTTTTATTAATGATTGGATAGAAGAAAATGATAATATTAGAAAAGTAGATGAAATAGGTTTTTATCCTCCTCCTCTGATTTGTCCTCCAAATCATTATAACTTATGGAAGCCCTATAAGTATTCACTTATAACTGAATATGTAAATAAAAAAGAAGAAGTAGAGTTTATATTAAATCATTTTAAAATAATGTGTAATAATGATGAAAAGATGTATAAATATTTATTGAGATGGGTAAGCCATTTACTCAAATATCCAGCACAAAAAACAACTTGTTTGGTGTTTATCGGAAAACAAGGTGTAGGAAAAACAACAATTCCTTTGACTCTTAAAAAGTTAATTGGTAAGGAAAAATATATTGAAGCTACAAATCCATCAAGAGATATTTGGGGAACTTTTAATGAATTATTAATGCCTCCTACTATGCTTGTGAATTTAAGTGAATTATCAAAAAGAGATACAATTAATAGTATGGAACAAATAAAAGGATTGGTTAAAGATACTCATATGAATATTAGTGGTAAAAATAAACCTACATTATCTATGGATTGTTTTCATAGATTTATTATTACTACAAATCACAACGAACCAATAAAAATAGAAGAAGATGAGAGGAGTATTGTATTTATTGATAGTAGTAGTGAAAAGAAAGGAAATAGTGAATATTTTGATAAATACTATAAATATTTAGAAGATGAAGATGTGATGAAATCTTTGTATGAATATTTTATAAGTATTGATTGTGAAGGATTTAAGAATGAAGAATTACCAAAAACCGAATATGGAGAAGAAGTGAAACGAAGCAACAAACACCCTATAATCTTATTTTTAATAGATTATGTTTTAGAGAATTGGTTAAGTGATAAAACTCAAAATAAAAAAGAACCTTTATTGAAAAGTATATTTCAAAAGTTTAATGATTGGAAGACAAGAACACATACGACTTTTGAAATCAATAATATTAAGTTTGCTTTGTTCTTGAAAAAAGAAAATATTGATGGTATTAAAAATCTCGGACATACCAGTCAAGGTAATAAATATGAATTTGATTTGGATAAAATGAAAGCATACTTTAATATTGATAAAATAGAAATTATACCAGAAGTAAATGAATTAGATACTCCTTAACCTATAAACTATTCATCAACTATTCACAACTATTCACAGACTATTCATTTATCACACTTCTTATCTTTATGGTCTTATTATTATATTATTATATATATATTTCTTATGATAAAATAATAAAAATGAATAGATGAATAGTATGAATAGTTTGGAGGGTATATTTCTGTTGGAATTTTCATTATTATATTTTTTTATTTTATAAAAATTTCAGACCTCTGTTTTTCAACATCCGACTTGTGTCCGAACACTATTCACTATTCATTTTTCATTATAGGTTATAATAAAATTGATTTAAAAACAATTAATCCTATAATGTATAACAAGATGCCTAATTTTCATAAAGCAAAAGCAGAAGAGTTTGTTGATGAAATATTTTGGGTAGATATTTTGAGTAAGATTAATTTAGAAAGTAAAGAAGAAGAAAAGATAGAAATAAAAATAGATGATTGGGATTGGATTATACGCAAATCCTATTTACCTATTAGATTTGAAGGAGATAAAGAATTAATTGAAATTGGTATTTATTGTGGTAATTCAAATTATATACCTCATACACCAAAAACAAAATATTATAAAAATTTAGTAGATAAAAGATGTTGTTGTTATTTAGAAGGAACTTATTTTGATAGAAATAGTAAAGGATATTTAATAAATAAAAAAACAATAACTCGGAACGGATTTCATTTTGGATATTTTATAATTAAACAACTAACCAAAAAACAATTAGTACTAACCAAAAAACAATTAGTTTAGAATATAAAAATAAAATATTTGCTTAATTATATGGAAGAACCAGAAGCATACCCACCAAGACTATTTGAAACTCCAGATGAACCAGTCCAAGAACTCACACCAGAACAAGAAGAACTACAAAAGAAAAGAGATAGAGCTCAGAAGTGTAAATCAATTACTTTACAAGAAATGGGATTTCACCCTATTACTACAAATACAAATACTTTTACTAAATTACAAAAAAGAGTTCTTTTAGAGAAAGTTGAAATGTTATTTGAGGAAACAGATAAGGAGATAGACGAAAAGTTTAATGATATTATTCAAGAATTATTTAATTCATCTTGGGAAGATTATACAAAATTTCCAGTATATAGACGCAGTATTTAATTTATTATATATTTTTTTTATCTATCAAATATATAATGTCAGGTTATCCTTTGAAAAATCCAACAGATGCTTCTAAGTTTAGGCAACAATATTTATCAACTTTAGCCCTACAGGCCAAGAATGATGACATCAATCTACAAGCAAATAAAATTTATAAAAAAACTGGTGAAACACCATCACAATTATCGGATACAAGAACGACTGCTGAAAAACGAGCAGATTTAGAAAGATTGAAAATAGAAATAAGAAAAGAACTATCTCCTATTGCTGATGGTATTCAATCAGAACAAATTATAAGTGCGTTAAGTGATGACCCAGAAGCATTAATATTTTTAGCACAGAATATTACAGAAATAATAAAAATACTACAACCCAAATATAAGTTAGGTATATTAGCAACCCCATTTCTTATTTTTTTCCAAAAATATATGGAAAAACAAACAGAAACAGAAGGTGTTGATTATGGATTACAACAAAAAACAGGAGAAAATATAATTATGGGTATAAGACAAATAGAACAATTAGTATCACCTCAAGTTTTTACTGATTTAATAAGTCAAATAAGATTAGACGCACAATTTTTATCAAGAGATTTATATAGAGATATAACAGAAAATATTGATGATTTAAAAAAAGTTTTACCTACAAAAGAATTCTTAACTGCTATTAGTCAAATTCAAGATGCTATTACCAAAGCAAATATTCAAAGTTCATTATCAAATACTTTAGAACAATTACCAAATTCTCAACAAATAAGTGGTTTATTAAGACAATTAAAAGTAGCAACAAGTAAGCAAGATGTTAGAAGAATTAATGAAATCGGAAATCAAATAAATCAATTAATCAATACAGACCAACAAACCAAAGACCAAATGAATTTACTTTATCAAGCAGTCCAAGAAGCAAATCCAGCAGCAAGAGTAGTAAATCCTTTTGAAAGGGCAGCAGAAGGCACTGCTCCTCCCAAAGCAGTTCCAAAAGTAGCACAAAATTATTTATCTGCTTTACAACAACCAGCATCAGCAACAGCAAAAGTACCACCAGCAACACCTCTTTCTCAAATATCTTTACCAGAACCTTTAGATGCTTCAACATTAGGATTAGGACCAAAAAGATTAAATCAATTAACACAAATACATAAATCTACTGATGATTTATTAAGTAGTAGTAAATCTCCAGATGATTTATTTAATGAATATTTTGAACCTATTAAAAAAATTATTCCAAGTATTACATTAGCAAAATTAGGTATAAAAACTTTAAAAAGCACAACAGGAGAGAAAAAACGAAAAGCAGTTGTTATTTTGAATTATTTAATAGAACCTCTTATTGGTGTAACTCCTACAACTCTTACATATTTACCTCAATCACAAGAAGCAGTAGCAAAAGCAGGAGCAAAACCCTCTTATGCTGGTATTCCACCACAAATGCTATTTCAAATGACAGGACAAGCACCAGAAGTAGCAAGAGGAAAACAAGCAGGAGGAGCACAAGCACCAATAGGTAAAGGAATAAAAGGTAAAGGTCTTTCAAGAAAACCAAAAGCAATAAAAATAAATACAGAAGGTGGAATTAAACCTCAAGATGAGTATGTATCTTTAGGAAGATATTTTATTAACAAACATAAATTAAATAAAAATATTGTATCCGTAAGAACAAAAACAGGACATTCAGCAAAATTACCAGTAAGACGAGTAAGTGATAATATGAGTGCTGTAGTAAAAACTATTTTGGGTGGAGGTATGCCTTCTTTTGATGCGTTGGAAAAATTAACAGATGAAGAAAAAAACTATCTACATAAATTATCAAAACAGAGCAATATTATTGATAAATTAAGTATTCCTACACCTAATAAAAGTCAATTAGATAAAGACATTAATGAGTTTGAAATTATGAAAGGACAGATAATGAATGGTAATGATAATATGGAATACATTAAAAAATTCAAACTACTGCTTATGAAATTAATCAATCAAGATGTTCTACCAAGAAATCAAGGAAAAGAAATATTATGCGACATAGCAACCCTCGGATACTAAATTGTTTAGGATATTAATTTTTTCTTTAGGTAGTATATGAGTGCTGTAACAGATAATTACAATCCAAAAGTTTCTAATCCTTATATGTCTGTTAATATTACGCAAATGAAAAGTGGTGGTAGTCAAGCACCCTTCTTTTTCGGAGGTAGTCAAGTCCCTTACAATTTAGGAATGTCTCAATCAAAAAATATGTCTGGTGGTAGTATTAAGAAACCTTTTGAAAAATTTACTGTTTCACAAACAAAACAAATAACAGCAATACCAAAAGTTTTACCTTTTCGTAAATAATAAAAAAATAAAATCTTAAACTATATTAAATGCGAACTATCGTTTTTACTCAAGCAAATATAATCCCAGACGGACAAAACAATAAATTAAGATATAATTTTCCTAACTCTGTTTTATTTAAAAATAATTCTATTGCTGTATCCTCTGTGAATATGTATTATTCTTGGTATAATATCTCCAGTATTTATAGAAATAATATTTTTACTTATAGTTGGACTTCTGGTGTAACAACGACAATTTATACTATCACAATTCCTGACGGAACTTATGAAGTAAGTGATTTAAATAATCTTTTACAATTTACTTTTATAGCCAACGGACATTATTTAAAAAATGGTTCAGGACAAAATGTTTATTATGCTGAATTTGTTATTAATCCTACCAGATACGCAGTTCAAATAAATACATTTTTAGTGCCTACCTCTCTTCCAACAGGTTATTCAAATCCTGCTACTCTCGTTTTTCCTACACAAACTTTTAATCCTGTTATTACTATCCCAGCAAATTTAAATGTTATTTTTGGTTTTATTGTTAATTTCGCAACACCTTCAAATGTAAATAATGCTTATACACCTCCATCAGGTCAAAATTTAATAGCCAAAGATGGTGTAGGAACAATTAGTTGTATTTCTTCTACAGCACCCAATCTTCAACCAAATAGTAGTATTTATGTAAGCATAAGTAATGTGAATAATCCTTATTCAGTTCCCAGTAGTATTATTTATAGTATTACGGCACAAGGTGCTGTAGGAACTCTTATCACTGAAAAAACTCCTCAATATGCTTGGAATAAATTAATTAATGGAACTTACAATAATTTGACTATTACTCTTTTAGGAAACGATTTCGCACCCATTCAAATAAATGACCCCCAGATGACTTTGATGTTGGTTATTAAGGACGAAGGTGAGTTAGATTAATGAAAAAAAAATATTTTTTATATTATATGAACGATTTGACCGAACAGTATTTAGATAAATTATACGACGACCTATCAAAAGAACAGCAATCACTTTTGACAGACATTAAGACTGGAACTTCTGAAAGTAAGGAAAAGGATTTACAAAAACAATTTACTCTTTTGAATACTTTGATGATGAATTGTTTAAGGCTTCGTAATCTGAAAAAAAAAATAAAACAATCTTTAGACAATTAAAATCTTTAGTAATATTATGGTGGGTCACACAAAAGCATATCTACCTTCTGGTAAAATTGTTTCAACAAGAGTACAAATTAAAGGAAAAGGTGTAGGAGCAGTCCTTTTGAATAAAGGTGGTGTAGGTGCTGGAAGCAGTTATAGTTCTTTAGACGATTATATTCAAACGACTGGAGTTAATCCTTTGAAAGGAAAAGGTTTAGGAAGTATGAACGATAAACTGGAAAACCTTTTAATTAAGACAAAGAAAGGAAAGAAGGATAAGAATATAACCTTTAGTATTTAATTAGTTCTATTAATTATTTTTTTTTCTAACTAATTAATATGAGCGATAAACTTGTTTTTGATTTATCTAACGAAATTGAAGGTTCGCCAAATGTTTTCGTAAAGAAAGATTGGTTGAATATTTTAGACAATCAGTCAGGAAATTATCAAGCGAACCAGTCGGTTATTGATACATCTCAATTATCAAACAGTAATAAATATATGTCCTACAGAGAAGCATATCTTTTAATTCCTATGGTTCTTACTCTTGGTGCTGCTCCTGCGGCAGGTCAAACGATTACAGCATCCTATTCTAACGCTGGAAGGTCTCCTGACTATGCTGTTGGTCTTAAGAATTGGTTTGGGTCAATTATCCATTCTTTTAGTTTAGACCTAAATGGAACAACTATCATCCAGCAAACTCCTTTCATTAATATGTTTAACGCATTCAAACTATTGACGAGTTTTTCACAAAATGATGTGACGACTTTAGGACCTACGATTGGATTTTACCCAGATAATCCTTTGACTTGGACGATTGAAAACGCTGCTGGTCTTTCTGGTGGTGTTGCTGGTGTTTGTAATAACACAAACCGCTCAGCATTTAGCACTGTTACAGGTGTTGCTAATGATTTTTCACAGGGTAAAGGTAATGAAGGATTTGCTATTAGACAGCGTTATATTAACTACGACCCAGCAGGTATTCCAGCAACTTCTACTTATGGTGCTATTTTACCTGCTGGAAATGCCGCTACACTCTGGAAATCGTATGTTTATAACAGAGCAGCAGGAGGAACTCCTTTAGTCCAGATTGCTATCAGTGGTGTTGTCTTTTTAAAACACATTCATTCTTTTTTCCAAATGACCCCTCTCCTTAAAGGTGTATATATGAAAATGACCCTTGTTCTAAATCAGTCTAACACACAAATTAATGCGGTGACTGCTGCTACGGCAACGCCCAACCCAGCAACCAGTATTGCTTTTGCTGGTGTTTCTGTTCCTTCTGGTGGTGTAAATCCTGTGATGATTGCTTCAGCAGTAGCATCTCAAGGCAGTGCTGCTTGTTTCTTTGCTGCGGATGGTACTGCCTCAACTACGCCTTACTATGCTAATCTTTCTGTAGGTGGAAGATGTCTAAGCACCACACTTCCCTCAACACAATTTGTTAATTCTCCTTTAGGACAAAGTATCTATCTTTATGTTCCTGCTTATACATTTAATCCGATTTACGAACAAGCATACCTTTCATCACCTATTAAATCTATTAAATATACTGATTTATACCAGTATCAAGTGCTTTCTGTGGGTGCGAGTGCTAATTTTAACTCTTTACTCACAAATGGTATTTCAAACATCAAATCAGTTTTAATTATTCCATTTTTCTCTACAACCAATAACACTGCTCCAGCAGGTTCTGGCGGACCTGCTGGTCTTGCTGGTATTCCAGTGTATCAGTCTCCCTTTGACCCAGCTGGTTGCGGACCTACTTCCCCTCTTTGTCATTTCACCAACTTTAATGTTGTTGTTTCAGGGCAAAATGCTATTTACAACACCCAACGATATGCGTTTGAGGAATGGAACAATCAGTTGTATGGAACGAACGCAGTAAATGGTGGAGAAATTGATGGATTGACCTCTGGTTTGATTAATCAGTTGGGTTGGGAAATGAACTACTGCTATTACTATGTGAATGTTTCAAGAATGTTGCCTGTTGAAGAACAGGTCCCCAAGTCAGTCCAGATTGTAGGACAGAATATGTCTGCTATTCCAGTTGATTTGTTTTGCTTTATTGAATATGGTGTTTCTGTTGATTTGGATATCCTGAGTGGAAGTCGCGTATAGAAATATATTGACATTAAAATAAAATTGAAAACAATATAAAGATATACAACATATTATATTAAGATGGAACCCAATCAATATTATATTTATAAAGTAAGTGCGGATAATCTTGATTATTTTGGTTCATCAAAACAAATTCCTTATGAAAGAAAAGCAAAACATAATAGCGATTATAAGAGATGGTTAAAAAATCCTAACACTAATAAATCGGCATCACATTTAGTAATAAATAAAGACCCTTTAAATTGGACTTTTGATATTATTGAATATTTACCATTAGAAACTACAGAAAAAGAATGTTTAATAAGAGAAGATTACTATATCCAAAATTTTCCTTGTGTTAATATAAACAGAGCAGTAGGTAAAAATAAAGATGAAATGAAAGCATACAAAACAGAATGGGCGAAGAATGATAGGAGAGCAAAAGGCATTCCAGAAAGAAAAGCAAAAACAGAAGAGGAATTAAAAGAATATAATAGAAAAAAAGTAGCAGAACAACGAGCAAAAAGAACACCAGAACAGATTGAAGAAGATAATAAAAAAAGACGAGAAACTCGTAAAGAATTAACAGAAGAACAAAAAAAACAAGCAAAAGAACGAGCAAAAAAACAAAGAGAAAAATTAAAATTATCTACACCAGAAGAGATAGAAAAGCAAAAAGAATATAAAAAATTAAAAGCAAGAGAATATAGAAACAAAAAAAATATCATTAATTAATTATTAATAAATTATCACAATCTTTTTTTCTTTGTAATATGTATAATGGAAAATATTTTACATATTAAAGCGTCTAAAAATCAATTGTCAAAATTGAAAAACGGACATAATGTTCGTATTTCTCCAGCTATGGAAGGTTGTGGTGTAAATCTTATGGTTTCTCCAGAGACTTATGCTTTAGCAAAAAAAGCATTTATGAAAGGTAAAGGAATTCAAATGAAATTATCTCCGAGTGAAATTTCTCTAAATAAAATGAAAGGAACAGGTATATTTGGTAAGAAATTTGATAAGACTTTAGACAAATACGGATTGAAGGAGGGAGCATATAGAGTAGGTGATGCGGTAAAACCTTTAGCAAAAGCAGCGATATTAGGAGGTCTCGCTTCAGGTGCGACTGCTTTGTCTGCGAGTGAATTAGTTGCTTCTGGTGGTTTAGGGGCAGGAGCAGTCCCAGCAATCTATTCTGGTGCTGGAACTTTAGGGTATTTAGCATCTGACTATTTGGATAATCCTTCAAAATATCAAAAAAAACAATCAAATGCTGGAGGTCCTCGTAACCTCACTGCTGCTAAATCTCTCGCAGGACAAATGGCTCAACAAGAAGTATTAAATCAACTTTCTCAACAGACTGGAGAACAATATAATACTTTAGGTCAAGCAAATTTGATGACTGCTGTAGCCAATAAAGATAATTCTGCTTTGACGAATGCTGTTGTGAATGGAATAACAAATTCTATACCTGCTCCAACTCCTACAAGATTTAATAGTGTAGGAGTTCCAGACCCTAACGGACAATATGATAGTGATGGAACTTATATTGGTGGTAGGGGTATGGGTAGAGGTATTCATAAAAGAAGAGAAGTTTCCAGTATCGGAGGTATGGGTGGATTTGTTGGAGCAAATCAAAGAACTCCTCAAGCATTACAATCACAACCTTTTTCTGCGAATTTTCAATTTAGTAAAACCCTACCTCCTCAATATGCGAAATTCACAATATAAAAATTAAGTTTAAAATATAAAATTAATTTCTAAAGGTAGTATATTATGCTGACAGATTCCGATTTGAAAACATTATCCAAGAAAATGAACTTTCCTTTAGAGGGTTGTTATTTTAAAGATGAACTACCAAAAAAATTAAAATACAATACTGGATATATAATTAATTTAGATGATAGTATGGACGGAGAAGGAAACCAAAATGAAGGAAGTCATTGGACTTGCTTACAAGTAAATAAATATAAAGATGGAAAAATTGAACCCATCTTTTTTGACCCTTATGGTGCTCCTCCAAGTGAGAGCGTAATAGCATTCGTAAAAAATAATTGTGCTAAATTTTTACCTAATACAAATAAAGATATTCAGTCATTAATGAATAATGCTTGTGGATGGTATGTATGTGCTTTCTTACATTATATTAATACTTGGGAAAACAGAACAAAAGATTTATATACTGATGTAGAATGTTTTATGAGTTATTTTGATGACTTGAATGAAAGTGTAGATTTCAAAAAGAATGAATGGATATTATCTCAATTCTTTATGGATAAAGACCCAACAAAAAGAAAACCTATTGATGTATTGAGTTCTATTCAAAGTGAAGATGAAGGAAACAATCCTGATATGATGAAAATAGGAGTTGATGTCAAAACAATATAAAAAAATTGATTTCATATTATACAATACAAAAAAGTATATTCAAGATGGAGTTTATTACTAACAACGAAAAAGTCATTATGAAATATTACAGAAAACAAATCAAACCTCATTTATCATCAGTAGGAGAATTACAAGAGAGTATTTATTTTAATCCTTTACTCCCAAGAACATCTTGGGTGAATGATAAGACAACAAATGAAATAAAAATTAAAACAGATATTCTACCTGTATTGATACAAATAAAACCTTTGATGTCAAGACAACTCTGTCATCATAACTGCGATATACTGGATACAATATTAAATAAGTCATCTCTCAAATATGAATGGATATTAGGTTATAACTTTACATCTTGTCCTTGCGGAACTCATTATGTATTTGAACTCCATTCTGTAATGAGACATATTGAGACTGGAAAATATATTGACTTGACTGCTGATATGTATGCGGAGGAAAGCAAATGGTTCTTACCATTAATCAAGGGAGACTTATCTAAAATACAATATATTAAGAATATAATGAAATGCGATTTTTGGGAAAGTTGTATTCATCATTCTTGTAATGGTAGGAGTTGGGGACATCATCCTGATAGACCAAGAGGAAACCTAAAAGAGTTTGTTGATAGTATCTTGGAATTAAATGATATAGAGATTTATTTGTAGGGCGTTTAATCAATTGTTAAGATTTTAAACAGAAAAAAGAGTATATAATACAATTATTAAGATTAATAGTTATTTTTTTACTGAATTATGATAGAGTTTGCTAAATAAAAAATTTTTTATTTAGTATATATACACTTTTAATCATTAATTTATTAAATACTTTCTTAATTTTCATATTATTCTGTTTAAAATCTTAACAATTGATTAATCGCCCTTGAATTATAGGGACTTTTTTATCTTCTTTCTCCATATTGACATACTTTCTCAATATACTCTATTTGAGATTTTGTTTTATTAGCATACTCAAGGTTCTTTCTTTTTTTTATAAGGATTTTTTATTTTTACAATATCTAATGTTATTTCAGGTTGAGATTTTTTTATTGTTGGTGTTATAGCATTCGTAAATGATTGAGCTATAAAATTTGCTACTTTAGGGTCTGATGTTTGTTTTGTTTGCTTATAAGTACTACTACAATTAGGGTCACTTAAAGCATTCTTATAAGTTATTCCTTTTTCTTTAGCATATTCTTTTACAAAATCAGTCCATTTTGTCATTATATATATTATATAAAAAAAATTAATGAAAATCTCCTTTATTTTCTTCAACAATATCAATTAATTTATCTACTGGAATTTCAATATGTAATACTGGATTTGGATTACCACCTTTTCTCCAACACTTTATCGGATTTCTCTTAAATGTATCAAAGAGTTCTTTATCGTATTTGATATAAGAACAACCATCAGTAAAATAAAATACAAAATAATAATCTTTAGGATTATCTATAAGTTTGTGTTCTGGAATAATAGTTGTAGGATATTTATTTTTTGTATTTCTTCTTGACTTTAATTCCCATATACAATTCTCATTCTCAAAATCGTATTTACAATATCTATCAGTTGTCTTTGTTATGGTTTCATCTTTCCAATGTGTTTTTATAATGTCAATAACCTTCACTTCATTATCAGTACCAAACTTTACATCATTCACCAACGACCTTTCCATTCTATATTAGACCAAGATTAAAAATTTCCTAAACAACCGAATTATTAAGTTTAATATTTAAAATTATTATCTCAACCTTAATTATATGGATTTGAAAGAAGCAATCAAAGAAAAAAGACCACAACTTTCTGGAAGCAGTATTACCACTTATAATAGTATCCTAAAGAATGTTTATAAAAAAGTCTTTGGAGAAAATACCGATATAGATTGTAAAAAGTTTGAAGAGGCTGAAAAGATTTTAGAACATTTAAAAGATTTACCTCCAAATCGTCGTAAGACTATTTTATCAGCATTAGTAATAATTACAGACGATAATAAGAAGTATAAGGATTTGATGATGAGTGATATATCCTCTTATAATAAGGAAATAGGAAAACAAGAAAAATCTGAGACTCAAGAAGAGAATTGGATTAATACTCCACAGATTAAGGAAGTTTGGGAAGATTTAAAAAAGAATGCTGATTTGCTCTATAAGAAGAAAGAGTTAAAACCAGCAGACCTACAACAAATACAAAGTTATATTATTGTATCCTTATTAGGAGGTGTATTTGTTCCAGTAAGGCGTTCTAAAGATTTTTGTGATTTTGTGATTGTTAATCCAGACAAAGAAAAAGAGAATTATTTGGAAAAGAATAAGATGTATTTCAATAGTTATAAGACTGCTAAATTTTATGGTAAGCAAGAATTAAGTGTTCCCAAACCACTTATGAGTATATTAAAAAAATGGATTTCTGTTAATCCTACAAAATATTTATTGTTTGATACAAATATGAATAAATTAACAAATGTAAAACTCAATCAAAGATTTAATAAAATATTTGGAGATAAAAAAATTAGTGTGAATAATATGCGACACACTTATTTAACAGATAAGTTTGGTGATACGATTGCTAAAAACAAAGAGATTGATAAGGTAATGGGGGATATGGGCTCATCTAAAAGTATGTTAATAAACTACGTCAAGGAGGATTAGCTCTCTTCCTCTTCTTCCTCTTCCTCTTCACTTTCTTCATCACTTTCTTCCTCTATATTTGTTTCATCTGGATAATTCCATTCTGTAGAAGGGTCATTCTTTGCTTCTATTTCTTGTTTTGTTCCATCAACAAATTGAATATGTAATGTTCCATATCCAGTCCAATAATGTTTTACTTTTGTTTTGTCATTCAAATCAATTCCTTTCGGAATATCAAATCTCAAATAGGAATGGTAAGTTGCTGTTAATACTTGATGCGACATTTCTCTTTTGTATATAGATAATCTTATTGTATAAAAAGTTTTCAATTTTATTTATTAGTATAAGTTTTTCAATATTGCCCTTTTTTAAAAAATAATAAATTAAAAAAATTAATTAATTTATTATTTATTTATTTTATATTTAATTTGAATAAGTTAGATGTCTATAAATAAAACTATCCAGTTTGATTTCTCTCTCTATTTGTGTATTTGTTTCTGGATTGTTTTTACCACCATATTTTCTATTTCTTAATCCTTGATAATGAACTTGAGTTGTTAAATGAGTATCATCAATAGAATCGCTTGGAGTATATTCTTTTGTATCTCGGTTATATTTTACTAACCTTTTTATATATCTACCACAACTACATAACAAATAATTACCACTTTTCATTTTTTCCTCTTCTGTTAGTGTGATTGTTTGTTTGTCTTTCTTTTCTCTTGCTATATGCCTTGTATAATATTTATTTTTTCGGATTTCTGTAGCCAACTGACAAATAGCATTAAACTCTTTGTTGATTGCTTTCATATCCTTAGCACAATCAAGCATAGCACCCTCATTTGTTTCTTTGGCTATTTTATCTAACAAATCATTCAACAATCCATTAAACTTGTTTTGACTTTCTTTAATCAACGACATCTACTTATACAATATATTATAGGGAAATTTTAAATCAATTTTTTTTTATATATTTGGATTATTCAATTATATCAAATAAGGGCAAATATAAGAAATCCTATAATGAAAATGAATAGTGAATAGTGTTCGGACACAAGCCAGCTGTTGGCTGGTGAAATATAAAAAATATTGAAAATAGAAAAAATATAAAAAACGATTCCCAACAGAAATATACCCTTCAAACTATTCATACTATTCATCTATTCATTATTGTTATTTTATCATAAGAAATATATAAGAATATACATATTAATAAGACTATAAAGGTAAAAAAGTGATAAATGAATAGTCTGTGAATAGTTGTGAATAGTTGATGAATAGTATATTTTTTATATTTGCTCTATTTTAATAAAAGTAAAACTCAAAAACAATAAAAAAGAATTGAAAAGTTTTTTGTCAGAAAGAGAATGTATAAGAAAGAATGAACGCTCTACCAAGAAAAGTAAAAGAAGAGACTATTCGTTATTACAAGAAGGGTGGTGATGTAAGTAATAGTAAGTTTTCACCAAAAAAAAAAGTTGTATATGTTTTACCTACTTTGGATATGTGTCTTGCCCTCTTACCGAAAGATGTTGGTAATCACATTCTATCCTATACAACTGCTTGGATTAACTTTATGCTTTTACATATATTAGAAAAATACGGATTAGCCTTTTTAAAAAAGTTAATATATGAATTTGTATTTCCTCATAGATTTATTTTTAAAAAGACTTTATCTGGAATACAGATAATAAAATTAATTAATGATAGTTTTGATTATATACCAGATATACTCAGAAATAATGTTGGGAACAATATCAAAAGAGGTTTAGATTACAGACAGCAACAAATAGTATTAAAACAACAAAAAAAAATACAAGATAGAATACAAGATAATACAAAAAAATCCGAGTATAAAGAATATATTAAATCATTAGCGATTGGTGGGGTTTATTCTATAGGAAGAAGATTATGTATTGTAGTATATAAAAAACAATTATCGTTTGTTGTATTTATAATAAAAGAATACGAATTTCTACTACCAAATAGACTTAATGTGGAATTTATCCCTAATTATGAATGGACTATAGATAATAATATAAGGCTTGGTGGAATAGTTCATTCATTACCTACTATATATGTAAATAATGTAAGAATTAATATGAATCCTCATCATAATCCAAATAATAATACTTTAGCTATTGTAGAACTTATAAAAGACAGAATTAATACAACTCTTATTAATTAATTAATATTTAGTTTATTCAATATTTATTTTTTTCTCATTCCTCTGATTTTCGCCATATAATCTTTTGCGGCTTGAGAACCTTTTGCTGGTCGTTTCATACCCATACCTTTGAAAGTAGTATTATCATCAATACCTATTTCTTTGTTTAATTGCTGTCCTCCATAAGCACCAGCAGCAGAACCTAAAACACCACCAGCTAAACCACCTACAGCAGAACCAGCAGCACCTCCTAAAGCACTCGTAGCAGCAGGTAATATGTAGTGAGCGGTTACTTCAGCATTATAAGGAGTTGCTACTTTTTCTACTTTATCAAAAGCATTCTTTACTGGTTGAAATGCTTTTTTAATATCTTTTCCAATAGATTTGATAGAACCACCCATAAGATGATGATGATGATGAATAATTCCTTCACCAGACATTTCAGTAGTATGATAATGATGAATATGTTGAATACCTCTTCCAGAAGGAGCAGAACCAGAAGCATATAGACCACCACCAGCATATAATCCTTTACCAGCATACAGACCACAACCTTCTTCATTATCACTACTGCTACAACAACATTCTTTCATTCCACATTCTCCACAAACTTTCTTTCCTTTCTTCATATTATTACTAAAGATAATATTTTTTATTCCTTCACCTTTTTTCTCACTTCGTTTTACAATATCATCAACTAAACCACTAACCCACCAATTTTCTCCTTTTTCTGATTCTTTTGCTCTTTTTTCATCTCTTAATTGTATTGCTTTTTCCAATCCGTATTTTGCTGTATCTCTTTTTAACTTACCACTTTCATTTTTTTGTTTCTGTAATGCTTTCTTGGCTTCTGCTTCTGTAGCATACTTAAGAGGTTTAATTCTTTTGTATTCTCTTTTTGGTTTGGGTGTTGGTGGTTCGCTTAAATTAAAACTTATATTAGGACTCTCAAAACTTTGATTAGAACTTTGTCTATCTTCTCCACCTTCTTTTCCTCCTACAAATACATCTAATCTTGTATTCGGCATTTGTACTCTACTTCTCATTACATCAATATTTTTTTGTAATACCTCTGGTCTTCCTCTTTCTCCATTATAAAAATCTTTAGAATCTGGTATTTCTTTTATGGGTGTATCTTTGTAATCTTTTATCACTTGAAAATGTTTATCAATTGTTTCTCTGTCTTTTTTACTAAATAAATTAAGAGGTATATGGTCTGTTGTATGAGCCATTATAATAGCATTCTCTACTGGTTTTCTGATTAATTTAATACTGGTTTGCCCTTTTCGTTGAGATAAATTTCTTGCTTTGGTTAATGGATTGACTAATCTATATCTTATATAAGTCGTTTCTTTTTTTGTTTTTTTATCTACAACTTTATTAGTATAAGGAGTAGCAAAAAACTCTGGGACAGCTAATTCTGTTTCACCTACAATAGGAATGATTACATCTGAATTTGATTTTGTAGATTTTGTTTTTGATTTTGAAGATTTTGTAGAAGTAGTAGTAGAAGAATTCGTTACTGATGAAGTAGGAGTATCTGCTCCAAAAATATCACTTACTATACTACTATTACTACTTTTAGAAGAAGGAGGACTTAATTGTTTTATTTTTGGTATTGTTTTCTTTTTTGGTAGTGGTAATAATTCTTCATAATCATCAGCATAATAAGCTGGAACATAATAATTACCATCTTCTTTTATATCAATACCAGCTTCATTTTTTATAGGATTTCCAAACATATCAGTATCAAGAACATATTGTATTGGTTTATTATAAGTCTTCATATGTTTGATAAAATCTTGAATTTGTTTTTTTTGAATATCTGTTATAGGTTGTTTTGTTGTAGCACTTTTTAATATTCCTTTCTCATCTGTATAGTTTCCAAATATATCTGGTTTAGACGCCATATAATTAAGAGAGAAAAAATTAATTAAATTGATTAATATCTAATATTTGTAATAGACCTTTCCTAAATCTTTTTTCTTTGTCTTCTTCCATATCAATAATCAAAGGACTGAATTTTTCAGCAGTAGCATATTCATATATTTTTAATAATTGTTCTTTGCTTACACCCAAACCAAATTCCGACATTATAATATTCATTTCTCTATTACCAGATAATTTCAATAGAACCATATAAGAACAATTGTTACGAATTATTTTTGGTATTTTGAAATACGATTGTGAAAGAAAAATAACAGAACAATTTAATTTTCTTGCTCTTATATAATAGTTCTCTACCATACTCAAATCTTTGGATAATACCAAATCATCAAAAATGACTAAATGATTTTTATTTTTATCAAAATCATCTAATCTTGGTGTAGTAGATAATCCTTCAGTAATTCTTATTTGTTCGCATTCACTTTCTAACCACTTATATAAAGGTTCTGATTTATTACGAGTTATTATTTGTATCGTTGAGAATGTTCCTTTATCTCCAGCACAAAATAAATGAATGAGATTTAATAAGAAATTAGATTTTCCACTTCCAGAAGGAGCTACAACACACATACGAAGTGGTATTTTTAAATTATGTAAATGAAAATTCGGATTATCCACTTTGTCTAAGAAAGATTTGGGTATTTTCTCATACATATTAATAATTTTTCCATCTGGTTCTTTATCCTTTTTTTTAGGGGGCATATTATAAATAGTTTAGATTTTATTTTTTTTATCTAAACTTATATTAAATGAGTGCCTACAGACCGCCATTACAAAATATTCCTATATTTGATAGTGCTAATTTTGCTGTTAATTTAGATGCTCCTCTTACTTTGGGCGAAGGTCTTAATTATTTCTTATCATATCCTAACGCTCAAGGAACAGAAAATTTTACTAATATTAATGTTAGTGGTATAGGAAGTTTTCCTGCTAATTTACAAACCAGTTTTATTTCTGGTATTTTTGGTGGAGGAACTTTTTATATTGATGGTGATAATAATACTGGAGGAGGAGATATTCAAATAACAACAAAAGCAATTGGAAATAAACTAAGAATACAAAATTTATCTACAGTTATTGCTTCTTTTGATACTACTGGTATTACTGGTAATTTAATTGGTAATGTTACTGGTAATTTAACTGGAGTAGCATCTCAAATTACTACTCAAAATACAAGTCTTAATGCTACACATTATTTAAATTTTAGTGATAGTAGTGCTACTGGTAATGGAACTCCTCAAAAAACAGCAGGAGTTTCAGTTAATCCATCTACTAATACGATTACTGCTTCTATTTTTAATGGTAATTTAGGAGGTGGTTCAGCAGGAGCAGTTCCTTATCAATCTGCTACAAATACAACTGCTTTTTTATCTGCTGGTTCAATAGGACAATCTCTTCTTTCAAATGGAACTTCTGCTCCTTCTTGGGGATATAATCTTGGTTATGTTAAAAGTGTAACAAATATTACTATAGTAACAACTACTATAACTGCTGCTGATTACAATACACTTATATATGCTACTAATACAACAGCGAAACAAATAGTTCTTGGGACACCTGCTTCAACACCACCTCTTACTCCTCCTGATGGGACTTCTATTATTATTATTAATAAAGGAACAGGAACAGGAAATTTAGCAGTTTGGAATTCCGCTACTGGAGGTTCAAATCTTATAACTCTTCTTGGAGCAGCAACCAATAGTGCTACAGTAGGAGGTATATTTGTGTATTATTCAGCAATAGGTTGGATTTCTTTAATAGGTTTAAGTTAAGTTCAATAAAAATATTTATTATCTAAACTTATATGAAATGAGTGCTTATAGACCTCCATTACAAGATGTTCCTATATTTGATAGTGCTAATTTTGCCGTTAATTTAGACGCTCCGCTTACTTTAGGTGAAGGATATAAATATTTTTTATCTTATCCTAACGCTCAAGGAACAGAAAACTTTACAGATATTAATGTGAATGGTATAGGAAGTTTTCCAAATAATTTACAAACAAGTTTTATTTCTGCTATATATGGTGGAGGAAATTTTTATTTGGATGGAGATTTAAATGGTGGTGATATTGTTATAACAACAAAAAGTTATGCGAATAAAACAATTATAGAAAATTTAGATAGTGTTTGTGCTACTTTTGAAAATGGTGTTATAACTGGTTATTTGAACGGAAGTTCTAATAATACTTATAGTGTATTAAGTCCTGCTGGAACTCCAAATGGTAGTATTATGTATAGTGATGGACTTTATTCTCAATATATTTCTACTGCTGGTTCTAATGCTGGAGATGCTTTATTGACGAATGGTGCTGGTATTACTCCTTCTTGGGGTGTTCCTTCTTATACTTATAATATTGTTGGTGGTGTAGCAAATCAAATCGTTTATCAAACGAATACTGGAGTTACTGATTTTTTACCAACTGGAACTTCAGGACAAAGTTTATTAAGTGGAGGTGCTGGTAGTAGTCCAGTATGGGGAACACCTGCTACTGCTACGAGTTCTACGACTGCTACAAATCTTGCTGGTGGTTCAGCAAATCAAATACATTATCAAACTGGAGCAAATACAAGTGCTTTTTTACCTACTGGAACTTCAGGACAAAGTCTTATTTCTCAAGGTGCTGGTAGTAGTCCGATTTGGGGTAATAATTTTGGATATATAACTGGTGTAAGAAATGTAACAACAACTCCAGTTAATTTAACTGCTACAGATTTTAATACAATTGTATATACGACTGGAACAACAGCAAAATTAATATCTCTTCCTACTACTCCTACTCCTGCTGATGGTAGTTCATTAGTTATTATTAATAAAGGAACGACTGCTACTGGAACATTAGCAGTATATACAAATGGAAATACTGGTGTTGGAGCAAATCTTATAACTACTTTTACTTTTGCTACGAATAGTGCTACAATAGGAGGAGTATTTACATATTATACTGGAGTAGGTTGGATTTCTTTAGTGGGTAATAATTAAAAGTTTAAAATCTCATAATATAATAAATGAGTGCTTATAGTCCGCCACTTGAAAATTTACCTACATTTGATACATCACAATTTACAAATGCGAATAATCGTTTTTTACAATATCCAGTAGCACAAGGGACAGAAACTTTACAAGATACAATTGTAAATGGTAATTTAACTACGAAAGATGTATTTGTGAATGGAGTTTTAAATACTAAAAATATAATATCAAGCACTACTTTAGATATTGCGAGTGTAAGTGAGATGACTTTGCTAAGTAATGCTCTAATGAGTTTATCAACAACTGCTGATTTAGATATTACAAGTGATGGTGATATGACTTTGCTTACTGATAATACATTAAATTTAAATGGATTTACTGCTGTAATAAATAAAATAAATAGTATTGATAAATTAACAATAAATAGCACTGGTATTCAAACAAATAATATAACTTCTTATTATGGAAGTCCATTAGCAATTTCTAATTTTGGTGCTGGTGCTGGTGCTCTTACTATTAATGGTAATGGTAGTAAAGTAAGAATATTAAGAAATACCTCAACTATTATTGCTGATTTTGATTTATCTGGTTGTAATTTACAAACAGGAGTATTTACAGGTGATTTAGTTGGTAATGTTAATGGTAATGTTACTGGTAATCTTAATGGGAACGCAACGAATTCTCTTACTACAAATACAGCATTAAATAATTCAAATGTAAATTATCAATTAGTAATGGGAATTACTCCAAGTGGTAGTATTGGAGTACCTACTCCTACAACTCTTTATACTGATGGTGCTTTTCAAATGTCTTACAATCCTTCTACATCTACTTTAATAGTTCCTAATATTACTGCGACTATTACTGGAACTTCAACTAATTCTACTACTACAAATACAACATTAGATAATTCAAATATAAATTATCAATTAGTAATGGGAATTACTCCCAGTGGTAGTATTGGAGTTCCTACTCCTACAACTCTTTATACTGATGGAGGAAATTATATATATTATAATCCTTCTACATCTACTTTAACAGTTCCTAATATTAATGGGAATGCTTCAAGTGCGACTAATTCTACGAATATTGCTGGTGGAAGTGCTGGACGAATTCCTTATCAAACAAGTTCAAGTTCTACTTCCTTTACTGCTACTGGAGTTACTAATCAAGTATTAACCTCTAATTCAGGAACTGCTCCAACTTGGAATAATGATTTTGGTCTTATTACTGGAACATTAGTATATACTGGAAATCAAACCTTTACAACTGCTACAAATGGGTCAAAATTAAATATGTTTTATGGAGGTAATGCTATTGTCACTATGCCGAGTAGTGCTACTGATTTAACTTATATGAAATTTTCTATTAAAAGTTTTGGTGGTGTTGCTACAACATTAACTATTAATACTTCTGGTGGAACATTAATAATATCTATTACTACTCCTGCTACAACAGCAGGTTCAGCAGGAACTACTTTGATGTATTCTACTAATACAAATATAAGTGCTTGGGTAGTGGTTCAATAATATTTTCTCTTAATTATATATATGTAGTATTTGTTTAGAACCTACAACAAATAAAATAGAATGTAATCATTATAACTGCGTTCCTTGTTTGAAAATATTAGTGAGAAAAAAAACAATATGTCCTATATGCCGTCAGCAATTTGATATTTCTCCTTATTGTTATGTAAAACCAAAATTTACTCCTACTTTAAAAATACCTATCAAGCAAAAAAGATTTTTTAATAAATTTTTATTGAATAGATACAAGATGAGAAATTGTAATAAAGAAAAAAAGAAATTTTATAGTAATTTAATGTACCAATAGACTATACTTATCTACTTACAATCATAAATATATATCCCCTGACGATATTATAGATTTTGGTAGCAAATTAAAAGCATTACAATTATACAAATATATTAACTCACAAAATTGTTATTAT